>OJDK01000120.1_pt1 | contig 53799 bp, 56 predicted proteins | sample 1592791 | NCBI WGS metagenome assembly OJDK01 (sample SAMN05416878, study PRJEB24817) | seawater metagenome | isolation source: Sea water | place: Canada:Atlantic | collected 2013-11
GAGTGTAGACCGAGCAATGGGCTTGGCCCCAAGGTGGTAGAGCTTGTGGCGTTGAGCTTCCAGATTAGAGTGAATGTCTCTCAAGCTCTGTCGATCAGTAATCTGGGATATGAACATGCCAATGAACTGATCCCATCGCGTGGCAGAACGTAGTTTCTGGCCGGAATGATGGATTTTTGCTAGGGATTCAAACTCATGTCTCGAAACAGGTTTGAGCAACTGATGAAAAGCGGTGTTATGATGTGACAAAGCCTGATTCCTTGGTTTTTCTATTGTGTGGTAACAACAGAATAACACTTGGACTCAGGCTTTTTCATTTGCTGTCCCCAACTATGGGACAGCAGTGGCATTTAAGCGGGTTTTTTTATGGGCGTCGTGTTGGTTTATTTACCAGTGAACTTGGCCTCACGGCGTTGCATAAATGACATGACCCCTTCGCGCGCATCGGCGCTGGCAATGATGTTTGGCATGTCATCAAATACATGAGATAGCGCCGTAGTGTCGCCTTCAAAGCGTGCCAGTTTGGATGATCTGAGTGCCGCTTGCACACCTAATGGTGCCGCCGCCGCTATTTTAGTGGCGATCTCGTGTGCCTTATTTGCAAGTTCATCGGCGCTACAAAGTTCTTGTACCATGCCCCAGTCATAAGCTTGCTGTCCGGTAAATTCATCGCCGGTTAATAGATATCGCTGCGCTCGTCCCCAGCCAATTTCTTCGGGCAAGCGCACTGTGCCGCCACCGCAAGGGTAGATGCCACGTTTAACTTCGAGTTGGGCAAAACGAGTTTCGGGTGTGGCGATACGAATATCTGTATTAAGTAATAGCTCTAGACCACTGGTGTAGCACAGACCTTGAGTAGCAATAATCAGCGGCTTGGTTAAACGTTGACCGCTAATGCCATAAGGGTCTAATTCATCGTCTGCTAGCGCTGGCATGACGCCTTTGGCGAATATTGGTGCCCATTTATCGAGCTCTAGCCCCGAGGTAAAATGTTTACCGTTAGCGAGCAAAATACCTACCCGTAATTCAGGGTCATGTTCGAGCTGATAAAGAGCCTTGGCTAAAAGTTTAAACGTATCAATGTCGAGAGCATTGTATTTTTCAGGACGATTAAACGTCATGGTTAAAATATGTTCGCTGGCATTAATCAGTAAGCTACTCATGGTATTTATCCTTTAAAACCAGTTGTCTTGCATATCTAAACATGTTCGATCAAAGCTCGTTAATAAATGCGCTTGATGCTCGACTTCTGGCAACTCCCACAAAATAAAGTAACGCGCGGCTTGGATCTTTCCGGCCATAAAATCGGTATCTTCTTTTGATTCGGAGCTGGCAAAGGTCGAGATAGCTTTTTCAGCCATATCTAACCACAGCCAAGCGATAATGCATTTACCCATCATGTCGAGATAAAGGGCAGAGTTGGCCAGGCCCTCCTTTAATTTGCCACTTTGTAACGCAGAGCCTAATGCCAGCGTAGTTTGCATTAGGGTATTAATGTGTTTTTGATAAACGCCAACTAACTCTACCAATTCACTGTGCTTACCAGCAGCGTGCATGGTTTTCTGAATACGTTTGAGTAGCAGCTTTTGGCCAGCGCCGTTCTCTTGCCATAATTTACGGCCCAGTAAATCCAGCGACTGAATACCGTGCGTGCCTTCGTGAATTGGATTTAACCGGTTATCACGGTAGCACTGCTCAACAGGGTACTCACGGGTATAACCCGCACCACCTAAGACTTGAATCGCAAGATCATTGGCACGTGGGCCATAAAACGATGGAAAGGATTTCACTACCGGAGTAAGTAGGTCGAGTAACCGGCCTGCATCCTCATCGCCGCCTGCTTCGTGCTCATCGACTAACCGTGCTGCGAGCATGCATAAGGCTAGTGAGCCTTCGACATAGGATTTTTGCGCTAGCAGCATACGGCGTACGTCTGCGTGCTCAATAATATTGATCTGTTTACTTTGTGGATCTTTCTCATCAGGGCGACGGCCTTGCGGGCGGTTGCGGGCATAGTCGAGTGATTCCATGTAACCGCGATAACCGATCACAGCGGCTCCTAGGCCAACACCAATACGCGCCTCGTTCATCATTTTGAACATATAGCTAAGGCCGCGACCAGCTTCACCGATCAGATAGCCGTGACAATCGTCTTTTTCGCCAAACGACAACACCGTTGAAGTGGTGCCACGGTAGCCCATTTTGTGTAGCAAACCGGCTAACTGCACATCGTTGCGTTGAATGGGTTCGCCGGCCTCATTGGTGATGAATTTAGGCACCAGAAACAGTGAAATACCTTTAACGCCTTGCGGCGCCCCCTGAATGCGAGCAATAACCAAATGAATAATGTTGCTGGTGATATCTTGGTCGCCGCCAGAGATATACATCTTCTGGCCTTTGATGCGGTAGCTACCGTCCTCGTGAGGAATAGCTTTGGTGGTTAAATCCCCCAGCGACGAACCTACATCCGGCTCAGTTAGCGCCATAGTGCCGGCACTGCGCCCGTCGAACATCGCCGGTAGATAGCGGCTTTTTTGTTCGTCATTGCCAAAGGCATTGATTAAGTTAGCGGCCGCCATGGTTAAAAAAGGGTAACCAGCGGTTGATGGGTTGGCGGCAGTGAAGTACGACATACAGGCACTATGAACCAAGGCTGGCAGCTGCATGCCGCCATCTTCATAGCTATGACGAGCAGATAACAATCCGGAATCAGCAAAGTGATGCCAAGCAGTTTTTACTTCAGGGATAGTGCTAACACGCTCGCCATCAAATTGTGGCTCGTTGGCATCCGCCTTCGCGTTATGCGGTAAAAAGTAATCGGTAGCAATACGTTCGGCAGTCGTCAGCACGCTATCAAAAGTCGTGCGGTCGTGTTCTTGATAAGCAGGTAATTGGCAAAGTTCTTCGGCGTTGAATACGGTATTCAGTAAAAAATCCATATCCTTCGAGCTAATGAGTTGCGGCATGCGTGTTGCTCCCGATAAGCGTAAAGCCAAAAAGTCTGGCGTATTGTCTCTTTTTACCAGTATCGGGCTTGTCATGCCGTCTGGTAATTGTCAATATAGCCACAGATAAAGCCATTAGTGACAGATTATGCAAAACATCGTCGTTGTAGGATTTCATAAAGCATTGGCTTCGGCTATTACCGGTGTCGCTGACTTATTGGCCTTGGCCGGAATTTCTTGGAACCGAATTCAAGGTGAAGAGCCTGAGCGTCTATTCAATGTGCGTATTGCTAGTCCTGATGGCGAGCCTATCCGCTGTATCAATGGCTTGATGCTTGGCGCACACATGAGCTACGACCAGATTACCTCAGCAGACGCTCTGATCGTGCCCTCTATTGGTGGTGTATTTGAAGAAGTGTTGGCGAATGCTGCTCCTACGTTGGAATTACTGCGTCGTGCGGATCGAAATGGTTGGGTGATTGCAGGTAATTGCACAGGTAACTTTCTATTGGCCGAAGCGGGAATACTGGATGGCCGTAGCGCCACGACGCATTGGGGTTTTAAAGAGCAATTTGAGCAACGCTATCCGAAGGTGGATTTAAAGGCCGATCAGTTAATCACTCGCGATGCACATATTTATTGCGCTGGGGGTGGTTTGGCTTGGTTTGATCTAGGTTTGCACATTATCGAGCGCACCGTGGGTTTTGAGGTCGCGATCCAAACCGCAAAGGCCTTCGTTATTGATTATCGTCGCGATAGCCAATTAACCTATTCATTGATGCGCTTAGCGAAACCGCATAAAGATGATCTAGTGAAAGACGTGCAGGCATGGTTGGATGAGCATTATTCGGAAACCGTAACCGTAGAGGCACTTGCCGATCGGTTTAATGTGTCCAAACGTACCATTATTCGTCGCTTTAATTCCGCCCTTGATATGCCGCCAAACACCTATGTGCAGTCGATCCGAATAGAAGCCGCGCAAAAGTTACTAGAAGAAACTGAGCGTACCGTTGATGTGGTGATGAATGACGTAGGCTACGATGATGCCAGCTCCTTTCGACGCCTGTTTCGCAAGAAAACAGGTCTGACTCCCACGGAATACCGTCGCCGCTTTAGTCGCCGTTTTTAGTTTGAAGAGTCATGAAACGTATTCTTCGATGACCAATTATGCGTAAAACGGTATGCTGCCTCTGGAATTGTTAAGGGGCCGTGTAATGAGTTTTTTACGACAGAATGCTGATTGGTTAAGCATGCTTTTTTTAGCTGCTATTTTTGTTGCTTTCCCGCAGATAGACCTAGCCGTCAGTGCAACTTTTTATGATCCTGTAAGCCATTCTTGGCCGTATGCCCACCATCCTATTGCCGATTCTATTTACGCCTTATTTCGTTATGCACCCCATGTGATCGTACCGACACTCCTGATCGTGATTGGCCTTACTTTTGTTAAGCAAGGTGTTGATGTTAGGCAACGCAAGTCGTGGTTGTTTCTCTTGCTGGTACTACTTATTGGCCCAGGTATTCTTGTTCATGGTGTATTCAAAGAGGGATTTGATCGCAGTCGTCCCAAAAATATTGAACAATTTGATGGTCCAAATACCTTCACCCCCGCATTTGTTATTTCCGATCATTGTTCTAAGGGCTGCAATTCATTCGTGAGCGGCCATTCGGCTATGGGCTTTTGGTTTATTGCTTTTGCTTGGGTGCTGCGTCGCCGCAGTTGGTTCTGGTTTGGGATCGCGGTTGGAGTAGTGGTTAGCGCGACGCGCATTGTTCAGGGAGGGCATTTCTTGAGTGATACGATATTTGCAGGCTACGTTTGTTACTTCACCTGCCGCGCTTTGGGGTATTGGTTTCTAGGGCGCAGTCGATTGGAGTAGCGTCATAAAGTTCCTTTTAGTGATAGCTTTGGCGCAGGATGCTACTTTTATGGCCATTAAGGGCCTGTTTTACCGTATTGAGTTGGGTAGAATGAGGGTATAGGTTCTTACATAGGATCCTTATCTCCACTTTGCCCAGCATTTGCTGGGTTTTTTATTTGTGACACAGTTTCTGTGTTTTTGGGTGGCCACGGATGCAGCCACCTTTTTTTATTCTGCCTAACGAGTTAATTACTGGGCTTCGATGCCAACCACCAACCAAGGTGAGTTGTCGCTGCTCAGATCTCGTTCTAAATGCCAAATGTCGAAAATCCCGTCTTCTGATTTTTCTAACTCGTCACGGCAGCGGCCCTTAAACAAGATGCTGATGTGGCGAACACCGTCGCTTTCTTCCGCGCGTACAATTTCAGCTTCAAGATCGAGTACTTCGGTTTTTGGTGGCACCATCAAACGATTACGTTGAGCAGCCAATGCGGCATACAGGTCGGCGGCAACGTATTCACGGATCAAATCAAGGTTGCCGTCATTCCACGCTTGTTGCACTAAGCGGTAATGCTCTAGCGAACCATCGATAAAACCGCGAACGTCGAAGTTCTCAGGCAGATCCAACGGAGCTTGATGGCCATTGCCTTGAAAAGAAGACGTGCTATTCGTATTTGGTGTTTGATCAAAGCTTTGTCTCGCATGCGCATGGCCGGCATGTGCTGGTTGCGGCCCACGCATACCTTTTAACAAGCGCATGATGACAAAGAAGGCACCGGCCAGTAGCAAGATATCCATTAGCTGAATGCCTTCAAATGCGCCACTGCCCAACAGATAAGCAAATAGGCCACCGGCAAGTAAACCACCAAGCATGCCACCCATTAGTCCGCCTTTACGACCAGGTTGATTAGATGCTGGCTGTGATGATGGTTTAGCCGGTTGAGCACTTTTATATGGGGTGCTGTATGTTTTGCCAAAGCCGCCGCCGCCAAAGCGTTTAGCTTGAGCTTCGCCACTGACACTGATTAGAAATATAAATGCAGAAAAAACGGTTAAAAAGGTCTTCATATTAGCCTCATCAATAAACTCGGGGGATAACCCTAGTTCTTATACGGATAAATTCATTGTTGCGGTTTTGCCGCCTGACTGCCTTGATGTTAACGCAAAAAAAGAATGAGTGTGCACTTGTTAATGTGTTCGAGTGTTAAATAGACGCTTTAGTTTCCCGCCGTTATTGATTATCTGAGCTTGTTATGTCGAGCTGCCATTTCGCTATACCTGTTGATTTTTAATCAGTCGGTTTATCAATAACCTCGACGTATACTAGCGGTTTTATATTTAGGGTTTCTTATGCGCTTGCAGTGGCACATATTCTGTCGAGTTGTTGATAATTTCGGCGACATCGGTGTGTGTTGGCGCTTAGCTCAGCAGCTCGTACGCGAGCACCAGCAAGTGCTGACCTTATGGGTCGACGATCTCAATAGCTTTAATGCAATTTGCCCTAATGCCTCCACCACGGCGGCGGAGCAAACGGTCAATGGTGTGAAGATTAGGCATTGGCTAGAAATCTTAGATGTAGGCTTAGCTGCGCATGCGGATGTGGTTATTGAGGCGTTTGCATGTGATTTGCCCGAGGCTTGGTTGGTGCGCATGGCGCAACGCGAACCGCAGCCGCAATGGCTCAATCTTGAGTACTTAAGCGCTGAAGCTTGGACTTTAGATTGTCATCTAGGGTGTTCGCCATTAGCGGGTATGCAGCGGGTGTTTTTCTTTCCTGGCTTTGCCGCCGGAAGCGGCGGCGTTTTAATCGACAATGAATTACTCGCGACAGCGGAAACATTAAAATCCGCAACGGCTCAGCAAACCTTCCTCGCTTCGCTGGGTGTCGTTGAAGATGGCTTATTTGATCGCCGTATTTCTCTCTTTGCCTACGAAAATCCAGCGGTCGAAGCCCTGTTGGCGGCGTTGGCTAACGATCCAACGACCAGTCACTTATTCGTGCCAACTGGCCGAGTGACTGCCGATGTCGAGCGTTGGTTGGGCAGGGCATTGATAGAGGGAGCTTCGCTGCAGCGCGGATCGCTAACCATTACCGCTTTGCCTTTTATGTCGCAATTAGAATACGACGGTCTATTGGCGATTTGTGACTTTAACTGTGTTCGTGGCGAAGAATCCTTTGTGCGCTCTCAGGTGCTCGGTAAGCCAACGCTGTGGCATATTTACCCTCAAGATGACAATGCTCATATCGACAAGTTAGAAGCCTTTTTAGAAGTGTATTTGGCTGATGCCGACGTCCAATTGGCAAGCCAGATCTCAGCCTTAAGCTTGCATTGGAATCAGGTGCATAGCGCTATTGGCGATTGGTCTGCCGTGTTGCAACGCCTGCCAATGTGGCAGCAACATGCCGAGGGCTGGCGCCAACACCTTATGTCTAACGGTGACCTTGCATCAAATCTGGTGACGTACGTTAAAAACAGAGTATAGTGCTGGCGATTTTTCTTTAATCGGTAACCGCTATGAAAACTGCTCACGATTTTCGCATCGGACAAGTTCTGAGCCTGAATGGCCAAGCTTGGGTGATCTTGAAAACTGAATTCAACAAGTCGGGTCGTAACTCGGCTGTTGTAAAAATGAAATTGAAGAACTTGATTACTGGTGCTTCTCAAGAACCTGTTTTCAAGGCAGATGATAAGTTAGAGCCTATCATCCTAGAACGCAGCAAGGTGACTTACTCATATTTCGCTGATCCTCTTTACGTCTTTATGGACGAAGAGTACAACCAAGTCGAAATGGAAAAAGAAAACCTAGGTGAAGCTTTACCATACATCATTGATGGTATGACCGAAGTGTGTGAAGTGACCTTCTACGAAGGCAAAGCAATCAGCATTGAATTGCCAACCACTATCGTGCGTAAGGTTTCTTACACAGAGCCTTCAGCTCGTGGCGACACCAGCGGCAAGGTCATGAAATTGGCAACACTAGAAAACGGTACTGAGATTCAAGTCGCATCATTCATTGAGATTGATGAAGACATCGAAATCGACACTCGTACGGGTGAATTCAAAGGCCGTGCTAAAAAATAAGCTCGCTTTTGTTTTGCCATAAAAAAACGCCAGCCGATGCTGGCGTTTTTTATGCGCGCTTACTTGTCGTTTTAACACTTAGGTAAAACGTGATTTCAGTAAGTTCAGGCAACACCCATCGCTAAACCAGCAACTGCAATTCCAGCACCGGCGATGCGACGGCTCACATCCGCTGCTTTATTGTGGCCTAACATAGCCAAACCAAAACCAATGGCATGGAGCAGGGCTGTCGCCAGAATAAAGCCAGCACCATAGGTGAACAGCGTGCTCATCATCGGCATTTCTGCACCGTGTGCTAAGCCATGAAATAGCGCGAATGTTCCTGCGACTGCTCCAGCAATAACAGCCGAGCTGCTTACTTTGAATGCGATCATTGCACCGAATGCTACGACTGAAGCAATAATCATAAGCTCAGTAATCGCCAAGCTAGTATTCACACCAACAATGGCACCTACGGCCATCATGGCAACGAAGGTAACCGGCGTGGTCCAGCGAGCAGCACCTACTTGTCGTGCCGACCAAAGGCCAACTGCGAGCATCGCCAGTAGGTGATCCAAGCCCATAAATGGATGAGCAATACCGGCGCTAAAGCTGCTAGTGCCATGGCCCGTGTGGGCAAAAGCGGCGGCGGGGAGTAATAATGCTGCCGCGGTGATGATGATTTTTTTCATACATTTCTCCATTAGAATTTTTAGTAAATTCAACTTGTTAAAATCAGCTTGGCGTTTAAACCACGGCTTTTGCAGGTGGTAATGTTTTTTGCTCTAACATGCCTTCGGTAATAATAAATTGGATAATGTCATCCAATCCTTCTGCCTTTTTCAAATTAGAGAAAACAAATGGACGCTCGCCGCGCATCTTTTTGGCATCACGATCCATCACTTCGAGTGACGCGCCAACCAGTGGGGCTAAATCGGTTTTATTAATCACCAATAAATCGGAACGGGTAATACCTGGCCCACCTTTACGTGGGATTTTATCGCCAGCGGATACGTCAATAACGTAAATGGTCAGGTCGGATAATTCAGGGCTAAAGGTTGCACTGAGATTGTCGCCGCCGCTTTCGACAAAGACTAAATCCAAGTTTTCATGGCGCTTCATTAATTCATCAATCGCGGCCAAATTCATCGAGGCATCTTCGCGAATGGCGGTATGCGGGCAACCACCGGTTTCCACGCCCATAATACGATCAGCCGACAGCGCTTCGTTGCGGGTTAAAAATTCGGCATCTTCTTTGGTGTAAATATCATTGGTGACGACGGCAATATTGTAGTGATCGCGTAAAGCGGTACAGAGTGAACGTAATAGGGCTGTTTTGCCTGAGCCAACTGGGCCGCCAACACCAATGCGTAATGTTTGTTTTTTCATTAAATAACTCTCCGTTGAATCTTACGCCCGTTCATGAACGGAACAAGCGTGTGTATTGGGTTTCATGTCGTGCGCTGGCAATGGCCAACGCGGGTAGTGAGCCGCCGATATCGTCTTCCTCTACCTGCATAGCCGTGGCTATTGTTGCCGGTATTAGGCGCTGTAAATCACTTAATAATTGCTGTGCTTGGGTTTGCCCAAGCGGCACTAATTTAGTAGCCGCGGCGATTTGATTTTCTAACCAGCTCCATGCCAATCCGGTTGCTGCGGCATTGAATGGAATACCCCATTGCACCGCGGGTAGGGCATAGAGAGCGACATAACTAATGCCGCTTTCGCATTCTGTTACGGCGGCGGGTAAAGGGACTTCAATGGACTTTAATACTCGCACTAAGGCTTCACCCATGGCGGTGTCGGTAAGGCGTAGCTCGCGGGTTTCACGGCTGGCCAAAATTAAATCATTCCATTTTAGCCATGCGGTTTCATCGCCAGTGGCAATGGCGTGCATGGCACCGTGCAATACCGGCAAATCAATAAGCGCGATGGTTTCTTGCAATTGAATCGACAACCAATCGCGTGTCGCTTGCATGGTGGTGACCCAGCCACATTCCACCGCGTATTCCAGACCTTGAGAAAACGCATAACCACCCACCGGTAAGCTCACACTCGACAGCTGTAATAAACGCAGTAAAGCCGGTGTGCTTAATTCCTCAGCAGGTTGGTTAATGGTGTTAGTGGTCATGGTGGTGATGGCCTCCGTGATCATGACCATCATGGTTATGTCCACCGTGATTGTGACCATAGCCCGGCGCATAAGCGCCTGATTCAGGTACAAATACCGCGTTTTCATGACTGACAATTAAGCCTAGTAAATGCAGCATATCCTCCAGAACGTGATCGGGTTGAATGCGCAACCAACGGTCGCCGACTTCAACTTTTACATGACGATTGCCGAGGTGATAGCAGGCTTTAGCAAAGGCTTGCCAATCGTCGCAACTGGCGTGGGCAATGGCTTCTACCGCGCCTTCGATTTTCACGATTTTGCCGCATGTAGCCTTTAAATATTCGCCCACCAATAAGGGTTTACCGCGCTCTAAAAATAGGCGTACTTCTTCACCATCGGTACTGGTTAATTTCAACCGACCACGGTCGCGCTGTTCGTAAGTTAATACGACGGTTGCACTAACCGGATCATGACAATGAGTGCCGAGGCGCTCGTAGACTTCCAGCATGAAGGCTGTCCTTTTTAAAATAAGTTGTATAGCTGTGCTAGTGGTAATTCGGTTGCTGGCTCACACGTCAGCAGCTCGCCATCGGCACGTACTTCGTAGGTTTGCGGATCAACCGTAATAGTTGGCATCCAATTATTTAATACCATGTCGGATTTACGAATATTGCGCGTATTTTTGCACTCAGCCAAAGTACGGTGTAAACCGAGCTTAGTGCCCACATCATTCTTTAATGCCGCACCCGAAACAAAGGTTAAACTGGTGGCGGCGGCGGCACGTCCAAGCGCTCCAAACATCATGCGATAGTGCACGGGTTGTGGCGTTGGAATTGAGGCATTGGGATCGCCCATCGGCGCGGCTGCAATCATGCCGCCTTTAATAATCATTGATGGCTTAACCGCAAAAAATGCTGGTTTCCATAACACTAAATCCGCCAGCTTACCTTTTTCGATAGAGCCAATTTCGTGCGACATACCATGGGCGATGGCCGGGTTTATTGTGTATTTAGAAATATAGCGACGAGCGCGGAAGTTATCAGCGCCGAGCGTTTCGTCTTCAGGCAATAAGCCGAATTGGGTTTTCATTTTATGCGCGGTTTGCCATGTGCGCGTAATGACTTCACCGACCCGTCCCATAGCTTGGGAATCGGATGAAATCATGCTGAAGGCACCACGGTCGTGGAATAAATCTTCGGCAGCGATGGTTTCTTTACGAATGCGCGAATCCGCAAAAGCCACGTCTTCAGGAATGCTGCTATCAAGGTGGTGGCACACCATCAGCATATCGAGATGTTCGTCTACCGTGTTTGCCGTGTACGGGCGAGTCGGGTTGGTTGAAGACGGCAATACATTCGGGTAGCCACACGCGCGAATAATGTCCGGAGCATGACCACCGCCAGCACCCTCGGTGTGGTAGGTGTGAATAACGCGATCTTTAAATGCGCCAATGGTGTCGTCAACAAAACCCGACTCGTTAAGCGTGTCGGTATGGATGGCTACTTGCACGTCGTATCTTTCTGCAACACTTAAACAGCAATCAATCGACGCTGGTGTGGTGCCCCAATCTTCGTGCAGTTTTAAACCGCAGGCACCGGCTTCTAATTGTTCTTCTAGAGCAGCGGGTAGGCTGGCGTTACCTTTGCCGAGGAAGCCAAAGTTCATCGGTAAGTCGTCGGTGGCTTGTAGCATTTTACCGATATACCAAGGACCGGAGGTACAAGTGGTAGCATTGGTGCCCGTTGCTGGGCCTGTACCACCGCCGATCATGGTGGTAACACCGCTCATTAAGGCTTCTTCGACTTGCTGAGGGCAAATAAAGTGAATGTGAGCGTCGATACCACCGGCGGTTAAAATTGAACCCTCACCGGCAATCACTTCAGTACCTGGGCCGATAATAATATCGATATTATCTTGGATGTCGGGATTGCCGGCTTTACCGATGGCAAAGATGCGGCCATTTTTAATACCGACATCGCCTTTTACAATGCCCCAGTGATCCAGTACCACGGCATTGGTAATAACCAAGTCTACCGCCACGTCGTTGGTGTATTGGCTTTGACCCATGCCATCTCGAATGACTTTGCCGCCACCGAATTTTACTTCGTCGCCGTAGGTGGTGAAGTCTTTTTCAATTTGAATAAAGAGTTCGGTGTCGCCTAAACGCACGCGGTCGCCAGTGGTTGGGCCAAACATTTGCGCGTAGGAAGTGCGATCCATGGTTTTCTTGCTGGTATCTTGGCTCATGCTGATTCTCCATCCAAACTGCCCATCACATCGCCACGGAAACCGTAAACTTTACGGTCGCCCACATACGCCACTAATTCCACTTCACGGCCTTGGCCCGGTTCAAACCGCACCGCCGTACCAGAGGCAATATTTAGCCGAAATCCTCTGGTTTTTTCACGCTCGAACGACAGCGCCATATTGGTTTCATAAAAGTGATAATGCGAACCCACTTGCACCGGACGGTCGCCAGTATTCTCAACCCGCAGCGTAATGGTCGGGCGGCCTTCATTCAGAAGGATATCGCCTTCACCGACGATAATTTCACCTGGAATCATGTTTTTATCTCCGCTTTACACTATGGGTTCGTGAACAGTGACTAATTTAGTTCCATCGGGAAAGGTCGCTTCCACTTGTACTTCGTGGATTAACTCAGGCACGCCTGGCATCACTTGATCGGATGTTAGTAGCGTTTTGCCGTAGCTCATTAATTCGGCTACGGTTTTACCATCGCGTGCACCTTCAATGATTTCCATCGAAAGATAGGCCATGGCTTCTGGATAATTTAATTTTAAGCCGCGATTAAGCCGACGTTCGGCTAATAAAGCTGCGGTAAAAATCAGCAGCTTATCTTTTTCGCGTGGTAGTAATTCCATCATTCACCTCGGTGTTAATAATTAGCGCATGAGCGCCAAATTAAATGAATTTAAGTCGCCCAGATGCGTGGTGCACAGGCCGGTCGCTGTAATAAATGTGGTCGGATGAGTGACCAAGCCTCGACCAACAACTGGCGTGCTTTTTCGCTACAGGTGCCCAGATAACGCACAGTTAATATTTCCCCATTCAACGTCACACCGGCGAGTTCGTTTTCGCACAAGGCCTGTAATGCGCCCATCAGCTCGTCGGGTAATGGTGCGGAAAATGGCCCAGCAACTAATAGCCCGTGTACTGGATGGCCGCGAAAACCGGCTGCCGCATTGAGGTGGCTATTTTGCTCAGGCGATAAATTCAGGCGTTCGTTAAAAATTAACCGCCCTTGATTATAAAGACGCAGCCCTTGTTTTAAATGCGTCGTTTGCCCTAGGTCGTCGAGGCGCGCTTCATTGGCAGGTAAGCCCAGACTGACAATATCCCAACCGATAAAGCGGCTGTTGTTGCCTAGGTGCACATTGGTTTGCAGGCGCGCGCGCGAAGAGGGGAAGAGAATCGTCTCCAGAGGCATCCATTCCAGTACGGCATCGTCGTCTATTGTTAGTTCTACTTGTTGCTGTTGCAGCAGGCCATCGCTGCGTGCGCGATAGACCCGACCAGCACCGGGAGTGGTAATCAGTGCATGACTGTGTGATTCGGCATGAGCACTGATGGCAAGAAAATCGCCCGACACCATACCACCCGGAGGATGAAGCAAATACACATGGGCGCAATCTGGGCCTTCGGGATAAAACGGTTTTTGTACGTACAGCGGACCGTTGTGTTCACTGCGAACTAAACGCGAGCCGCGTTCGGTGCGACGAAAACCGAGACTGAGCGAAGCACGCCAGCTTGAAGCATTAGTAATATTTAAATTCGGTGGCGGAACAGGCAGATTCAAGCCGTTTCTCCTGTGCGGCTGAGCAGCGGTTTGAACCCTAAATAGGAACGTGCGCCGTTATGTTGCAATCACTTTACAACTGTCTCAGGGGGGAGGCAAACCCATAGATGATTTAAAACTGGGCGCAAAGTTGCCAATTAAAAAAAACTGGATGGTTTTATCTAAGTTATTGAAAATTAGAAGGTTTCGAACAGATTTTAAGGCGTAAGAGAATGTTAGGCAGAGGGGAGTTTTTGCGGATTCGGTGTTGCTATTCAGAGGCTGATCATCAGGCAGCTGAGTGGCTACCTGATGATCAAACAGTGTTACATCACACGCATACCCGGCTGAGCACCATCGTGTGGTTCTAGCAACCAGATGTCTGATCCGCCCGGACCAGCAGCCAATACCATGCCTTCGGACATGCCGAACTTCATTTTGCGTGGTGCTAAGTTAGCGACCATCACGGTTAACTTGCCTTCGAGGTCTTCTGGCTTATAAGCCGATTTAATCCCCGAGAACACGTTACGCAGTTCGCCATTGCCGATATCTAAGGTCAGTTGCAACAGTTTGTCTGCACCTTCTACGTGATCGGCTTTAACAATACGAGCAATGCGTAAATCGACTTTGGCAAAATCGGGAAACTCGATGGTTTCAGCAATGGCTTCAGTACCGTCTTCGCGAGTGGCTGGGCCTTTGGCTTTTTTCTCGTCCTTTTTACTACTGTCTTTTTTGGCGTCTTTCTTTGCAGCCGTTTTGTCTTCTTTTTGTGTTGAAGTACCGGCTTCTTTTGCCAAAAGCTCTTGGGTGTCAGACAGGATAGCGTTGACCTTATCCATTTCTGCGCGGTTAAGCATCGGCTTAAACTTGTTAATCGTATGGCCCAATAAAATAGCGCGATTATCCCACTGCAAATTATCGAGGTTCATAAATTCACAAGTTTTTTGCGCTAATTCTGGTAATACTGGCGCAAGGTAAGTCATCAATTGACGGAACAAGTTGAGGGCTACCGAGCATACATCCAGAACTTCTTGTTCACGGCCTTCTTCTTTGGCCATCGCCCAAGGCGCTTTTTCTTGGATGTATTCGTTAGCGCGATCGGCCAGTGTCATGATTTCCTTCATGGCGCGACCAAACTCGCGTTTTTCGTAGAAATCGGCAATCACATCACCGCGATTAATAAAGCTTTGCAGCATTTCTGGCTCGGCACATTGGCTGCTTAACTGACCACCGGCTTTCATAACAAAGCTAGCACTACGGCTGGCGATGTTGACCAGTTTATTCACGAGGTCAGAGTTTACACGTTGCACAAAGTCTTCAAGGTTCAAATCGAAATCATCGACGCTGGAGCTTAACTTGGCTGCAAAGTAGTAGCGTAAATAAGTCGGATTTAAATGATCCAAATAGGTACGGGCGGTAATAAAGGTGCCACGCGACTTGGACATTTTGGCACCGTTCACAGTGACGAAGCCGTGTGCGTTTACCGCCGTTGGGGTACGGTATTCTGCTGCCGTGAGCATGGATGGCCAAAACAACGCATGGAAGTTAATAATGTCTTTGCCGATAAAGTGATACACCTCGGCTTCAGAACCGACCTTCCAGTAATCGTCAAAGTTTAAATCGTCACGACGGTCGCATAAATTTTTAAAGCTCGCCATGTAGCCGATTGGTGCATCGAGCCAAACATAAAAATATTTGCCCGGTGCATCAGGAATTTCGAAACCAAAGTAAGGCGCGTCGCGAGATATATCCCATTCTTGCAGACCGCTATCTAGCCATTCGGCCAACTTGTTAGCCACTTCGTCTTGTAGCGTGCCAGAGCGTGTCCACTCTTGTAAAAAGCTCTGGAATTCGGGCAACTTAAAGAAGAAATGCTCAGATTCTTTTTCAACGGGAGTAGCACCCGAAATAACCGAAAAAGGATTTTTTAATTCTGCCGGAGTGTAAGTTGCACCACAGACCTCGCAGTTGTCGCCATATTGATCGCCAGCACCACACTTAGGGCATTCGCCTTTGATGTAACGGTCGGCTAAGAAAATCTCTTTTACCGGATCAAATAATTGCTTGATGCTGCGCGTGGCTATGTAGCCTTTGTCGCGGCAGGCTTTATAAATCTCAGCCGATAGCACACGGTTCTCTTCGCTATGCGTGCTATGAAAATTGTCGAACGCAATTTGGAAATCGGCGAAGTCTTTTTCGTGCTCGGCTTTTACTCGTGCAATTTGTTCTTCTGGTGAGATGCCTTCTTTTTCTGCGCGCAACATAATTGCGGTGCCGTGCGCATCGTCGGCACAGACGTAGGTGCACTGATGGCCACGCGATTTTTGAAAGCGAACCCAAATATCAGTTTGAATGTATTCCAACAAATGCCCAAGGTGGATAGAACCGTTGGCATAAGGAAGGGCGCTGGTGACTAGGATGTTACGAGAGTTCTGTGCGGTCATGACAATTCGCTACGGGTTGCTCAAAGAAAGGGCGCCATTGTAACGGGTATTACGTTCGGCTTCACGCCCCAAGATAGATCTCTTCGGGCGTGAAGTTATTGAGGCATGTTATTCGTGGTGATCAGCGACCCTAGGATCAAGCGTCACCTTGGCGGTGCGGATGGTATTGTCTTTAATTTGCATGATCTCGATACGATAGCGGCCAATGAGCAAGCAGACTGGCGCCTCGGGAATGTGTTCGAGCATTTCTACAATTAATCCACTGATGGATTTTGGTCCATCGGTGGGCAAATCCCACTTCAGCGCGCGATTGACGTCACGCACATAGGCCGTGCCATCGACAATAAAACTGCCATCTTCTTGCGGATGTACATCGGGAGAACTGCTGGAGGCGACATCGGTAGTAAATTCGCCCACGATCTCTTCTAAGATATCTTCCAAGGTACAAATACCTTGAACATCGCCATACTCATCCACCACCAGTGCAATACGGCGCTGGTTTTTCTGGAAATTGAATAGCTGAGTGTGCAGCGGTGTACTTTCAGGAATGAAATACGGTTCGCGGCAAATTTCTTCGATATCGGCTTTGAGATACTCGCCCGATGATAAAAAGCGACTGATATTGCGGGTGTGCAAAATACCCACCACGTTATTGATATCACCACGGAATACCGGCAAGCGCGTATGTTGTGTGGTACGCAGTTGCTGAATCACTTCACTGAGTGAATCATCTAAATCAATCCCCATTACCTCGTTACGCGGCACCATAATGTCGTTAACCGTCATCTTCTCTAAATCGAGAATACTGATCAGCATATGCTGGTGGCGCTTCGGGATCATAGTACCGGCTTCACGTACCACAGTGCGCAATTCTTCGGTGCTGAGGTTATCTGGGGTAGCGTTATTGACATCAATGCGGATGATTTTTAACAGCGCATTGGCAATGGTGTTCACGAACCATACAAAAGGGTGCAGAGCCCACTGTAATGGAATCAATAACCGCGCAGCAGGAAAGGCAATTCGTTCCGGCATGATTGCAGCTAATGTTTTCGGCGTTAATTCGGCAAAAATAAGGACCACCAAGGTAAATAAAATGGTGTTCACAAATACTGCAAGATCGGGATTGTCCGGCCATAACCGCTGGCTAATGATGGTGGCTAACGCGGCTGCAGCAAAGTTAACTAGGTTGTTACCCGTAAGAATGGTGCCGATTAAACGATCGGGCTTTTCCAACAACTTAGAAGCACGCATGGCACCTTTGTGCTTGCTCTTGGCCATATGGCGCAAGCGATAGCGGTTGAGCGACATCATTCCAGTTTCGGAACTGGAGAAGAATCCTGACATAACTATCAGGAGAGCAAGTATGCCGAATAGCATACTTAAGGGGACGTCATTCAAGACGGTATCCTTTTATAATTTCGATCCCGCCATCATAGGGTGTAGGTCTCAACTGTCAACAGACAGAGAGGTTAGTCAGTGCTAAATCGCTTCAGCTCTGACTACAGCGGCGATACATGCAAAATAACTTCGAGGACAAAGCGCGAACCAAAATACGACATGACCAAGAAGCCTGTGCCAACAAGGGTCCAACGGCTAGCGATAACGCCGCGCCAGCCAAAGCGATAACGGCCAAACAATAATCCCGCGAAGACTAGCCAGCCGATGCAACCAAAAGCTACTTTGTGGATCAGGTGCTGACCTTTTATGTCGATCACGTGTGGCCATCCGATAGCAAAGGCTGCTGTTAATAAAATCATGCCTAACCAGATCATTTCGAATAACAATACATCCATGGTTTGCAGCGACGGCAGCGCTTGAACTAGGCCGCGAGTTTGATGTTTACGTAAGTGCTGGTCTTGTAGCATCACTAGTACGGCTTGCATGGATGCGATGGTAAAGGTGCTGTAGGCCAGAATCGACAGCAAGATATGCCACGTAAGGCCGTAACTCAGCTCTGTGAAAATAACGATCTGATGAAAAATAGAGGCGGTTAGTAATATCACTGCAGCCATGGGTAACAAGCCAATTAGCAAGTTATCGACCGGTTTGCGCCAGCTAGAGAAGAGCAGCAGTAAGGTAATGACCAAAGAAATCAAAGAGCCCACTTGTAAAAAGGCCAAGTTTATTTCATCGCCCTTGAACATAGTGGCTGATACATAGCCAATGTGCAGAAGCGCTGCGATAGCGGTACAGCTGCGCACTAAACCACGAGAATTTTGGCGGCGGCCGGTAGCCACTAACCATTGCACAAAGGCTGCAAAAATATAGAAACCAGCAGCAGGGGCTGCCAATGCGAATCCAGACATTGTGATTCCTCAAAAAGATAGCCGCAGTGTCGCACATGGCGACACTCGGTAAAAGATGCATTAGCGGAGTTTGGGAGTAGAACCGCAACGCGCTATACTGCCGGCTGTTTTGTATTTGGCAGAGTCATCGAGATGTTTGAGAGCCTCACGGACCGCCTTGGCAGTGCCCTTAAAGGGATAACTGGCCAGGCGAAGTTAACAGAAGACAATATAAAAGGCACCGTGCGCGAAGTGCGTATGGCCTTATTGGAAGCCGACGTTGCATTACCAGTGGTAAAAGCCTTCACCGATCAGGTGAAAGAGCGCGCTATCGGCACCGATGTCATGAAGAGCCTAAATCCGGGCCAAGCGTTTTTGAAGATTGTCCATGACGAACTTCAAGCGGTGATGGGTGAGGCCAACGAGAAGTTGAACCTTGCCACCCAACCGCCTGCCGTTATCTTAATGGCGGGTTTGCAGGGGGCGGGTAAAACGACCACTGTTGCTAAGTTGGCTAAGTATCTGGCTGAGCGCGAGAAGAAAAAGGTCATGGTCGTTTCTGCTGACGTCTATCGCCCTGCGGCGATTAAGCAGCTAGAAACGTTAGCTAAAGAAGTGGGCGCACAATTCTTCCCATCTTCTGGTGATCAAAAACCATTAGATATCGCCCGCAACGCTATTGATGCCGCTAAGCGCGCGCATGTTGATGTGTTGCTGGTGGATACCGCCGGTCGTTTGGCCGTTGACGAAGCCATGATGGCTGAAATTCAAGCGTTACACGCAGGTATCAAACCGGTTGAAACCTTGTTCGTGGTTGATGCCATGACGGGTCAGGATGCCGCGAACACCGCAAAGGCGTTTAACGATGCCTTACCGCTAACGGGTGTTATCTTAACCAAAGCGGATGGTGATGCACGTGGCGGTGCCGCTCTGTCGGTGCGTCATATCACAGGTAAGCCAATCAAGTTTATGGGTATGGGCGAAAAGGTTGATGCCTTAGAACCATTCCACCCTGATCGTGTTGCTTCCCGTATTTTGGATTTGGGCGATATTCTTACCCTGATCGAAGAAGCCGAACGTAAGATCGACAAGTCGAAGGCGGATAAGCTCGCCAAGAAGATGAAGTCGGGCAAGGGCTTCGATCTTGAAGACTTCCTTGATCAAATTCAGCAAATGAAAAACATGGGCGGTTTAACCGGCATGCTCGATAAGTTACCGGGCATGGGTAACATGGGCGCCATGGCCAAACAAACCGACGCTGCGGAAAAACAATTCAAGCAAATGGAGTCGATTATTTTCTCCATGACGCCCGATGAACGTCGCTTCCCCGATAAAATCAATGGCTCACGCAAAAAGCGTATTACTGCTGGTTCTGGTACCGAAATTCAGGATCTTAACCGTTTGCTCAAGCAACATAAGCAAATGCAAAAGATGATGAAGAAAGTATCGGCCAAAGGCGGTATGGCAAAAATGATGCGCGCTATGGGTGGAATGGGCGGTGGTGGCGGAATGCCTCCCGGTGGTATGCCACCCATGATGCGATAATCGTACTGATGATCGCAAAAACGGCTAGCCTTTTGGGTTGGCCGTTTTTTTGCCTAAAAGATATATTGTTTCGTATATGAATCTAATAATCCCACTGGTTCGCCCATTGTTGGTTTAAATAGAATGTTATGATAGCGGAAATCCAATGACTCACTGGAGGAGTATTTAGAATGAAGCGGACAAACGCTTACACGTCATTGCTTATAATTTTGTTTTTCTCATCTTTTACTCAAGCCGCGACTATGCGTCAGCAAGGCGACTGGTATGCATACTGGGGCTGGAACAACGCTACCTATTCCGATAGTGATATCCATTTTAAGGGCGAAGATCACGATTTCACCTTGTATAACGTTAGTGCCCATGACCATCAGACTGAATTAAGCGGTAGGGAGGTATATCACTCCTATCTCAATCCATTTCGCATGACTATTCCGCAATACAATTGGCGTTTTGGTTATTTTGTTACCAATAATTGGTCTGTATCTTTGGGCTTCGACCATATGAAATACGTTATGGTACAAGATCAAACCGTCGATATTAGCGGTACAATTTTAAAACCTGGATTTGCACGTACAGATCCAGCATTAGGCCAAAAGCAGCTAACCGACGATTTTTTAACGTACGAGCACACTGATGGCTTTAACATGATTTCGTTAGAGACCGAAGGGTATTTGCCGGTATGGCAGTGGCAAGATAAGTTCGATGTCGCGTTATTTGCCGGCGGCGGCGGCGGTGTGCTGTTTCCAAAAAGTAACGTAAAGCTATTGAGTGGTGAGCGTAACGACGAATGGCATGTAGCCGGTTATGCCTCGGTGCTGAAATTGGGTATCGAAGCCACGGTTTGGAAGCGAGTATTTGTGCGCTTTTTAGGTAAATTCGGTTATGCCGATATGAGCGACGTACTTACCAGCAATAAAGGCGACAAGGCCGATCAAACTTTTTACTTCGATGAGTATATTGGTTCGGTGGGCTACCGCTTCTAAGCTGTCGTTTTCTGGTAATCTACCTCCTATGTTCAGCGTAGTGAGGTAGATTATGTGGATTCAACGCACGATAACATTAAAGCCGTATGCTCGCGGTTTTCATTTAATTACCTCCGCAATAGAACAGCAACTGCCTGAATTATGCCAAATTCAAGTCGGTCTGCTGCACGTATTTATTCAACACACCTCAGCCTCGCTTACTATTAATGAAAACGCCGACCCAACCGTACGCGGTGATTTCGAACGGGTATTTAATCGCCTAGTACCCGAGAATCAGCCTTACTATCAGCACAATGATGAAGGCTCGGATGATTTGCCCGCGCATATTAAAACTAGTTTGTTGGGGCCATCGGTCACTATTCCGATTACCAATGGGCAATTAAACCTGGGCACATGGCAGGGCGTTTACTTGTGCGAACACCGCGATTATGGTGGCAGTAGAAGACTGGTGCTGACAGTGAATGGTGAGTGACTCAAGGAGCGACGTCCGACCAAACTGCAAACTCATTGCCGCTAGGCTCTAAGAAATGAAAACGACGACCGCCGGGAAAGCTAAATATAGGTTTGACGATCTTACCGCCAGCTTCGCTAACCTTGGCGAGCGTCACCTCAAGATTATTGCTGTAGAAAACCAGTAGGGCGGCACCATTGGCTGAGTTAGAGCATAGCTTGGATGTGAAGAAACCACCGTCGAGACCTTGGCCAGAGAATGCCGTGTACTCGGGACCATAATCGACAAACGACCAAGCGAAAGCTTTCTGGAAAAATGCCTTAGTGGCATCCAAATCAGACGATGGGAATTCAACGTAGTTTAGTTTTTCGTGATCGTTCATGAGGGGGATCCGATTGAGGCTGTGTAATGCGTTAATTAGATTGCGCGCAGAAATATTTCTATAACCATGCTATTTGAGCATCTTACACATAACTTTTTAATTGATAAGCAATAAGGTTCGTGCCGATATATTTCTAAACGTTGTAAAGGTATGTTCGCAACCTCTGGTGACCGCGAGTATGATTTCTAGAGGTGTGAAAAATATGCGGAATGCACATTACAAACGTTTCAATGAGCCTATGATTGAATGCCATCGATATTGTGTTAGATATTGCTTACTCTTTGCTAGTTACCCGCGGCCAATGTGGCCGCAGTTAACTACTGGATAGCTATGTACCTAATAAACTCCATCAAACTTTCGGCAGGGTAATTACGATTTGATTGCCTTTGTTTTGTGTCTTAATTCCATCTTGTTTCACAGCATCGCTAAGATACATGGAGCGTGAAAACTGGCTGACTGAATTGACGTATTCGTTGTCATTTTTCAGCTCGTTTTTGACGGTGCCATTCACGGTAAACTGATGTCCTCCATCTAACGAGGTGTTTACCTGTACGTTGGAATCTTTAGGTACATCAATCACCACTTCATAGGCGTTTTTTTCGTCCGTTACTTTAATATCCGGTTGGCCGAATGACGTAGAACTTGCCTGTTGGATTTGCCCTTGATTTCCAGACATGAATTGGTTCATCGCCATGTCCATATTCTGCATTTGTTGCTGCATTTGGCGAATCATTTCATCCGGGTTTTGTCTCATAGCCAGTAGCGTTTGAAAAGGGTCAGGCATGCTATTCGTTGTCGTTTGTCCTAGGTTGTTAGTTGTGCGACCCGTAGCGGGTGAGGCTTGACTAAGCGGTTGCCCCGATATCTGCACAGGAACGCTGTGCGCAGGCGTCGATATCTGATTTTCTAATGCTGCAACTTTGCTATGCAAGTCCCAGTTGTAATAGCCGAGAGCAGCAAGCGCAATAAATCCGATACCAATCAGACTATTTTTCAGGTTGTTTGGCTGTATTGATTCGCTCATGATGAGTCTCCTCTATTTCCGTTTGCCTTGATGGAATTGCTATTTTAGACAGATAGAATCGGGAGAGTTGTTGCTTGCAGATGGAATTTTACAAAGCTGTTCTTTTCTTAATATTGCTTTACAGATGGTGTTGTATAAGTAGTTGGTGTGAACGTCAATAAGTAGGAATACAATAAAAAACCGGCTTACGCCGGTTTTAATTTAATTAGGGTAATTTAAAAATTACACTAACTGCATCAACGACTGCTTGCTGTAATCTTCTAACTCGTCGTAGCGACCTTCGCGAATTTTAATAACCCACTCAGGGTCTTGCAGTAATGCACGGCCAATTCCGACGAGTTCAAATTCATCGTTATTCATGCGTTGTTCTAATTCAGTAAATGATGCCGTCGCAACGCCTGATGCATCGACCATGTCGTGTTTTTCTTCATCGATAAAGCTGGCGGTTAAGCCAACGCTACCAACGGTAATGACTGGCTTACCGGTTAATTTTTTGGTCCAGCCTGCGAGGTTTAAATCCGAGCCTTCGAATTCAGGTTCCCAAAAACGACGGGTTGAGCAATGGAAGATATCAACACCGGCATTGACCAATGGCTTTAAGAAGGCATCCAGTTCTTCTGGCGTATTTGCTAGGCGCGCAGAGTAATCTTGCTGCTTCCATTGTGAAAAACGGAAGATGATGGGGAAGTCTGGGCCGACGCGTTCGCGAATGGCTGATACGATTTCGCAAGCGAAACGTGTGCGTGCAACTAAATCGCCGCCGTATTCATCTTCGCGCTGATTAGTGCCTTCCCAGAAGAATTGATCGACTAAATAACCGTGTGCGCCGTGAACTTCAATTGCATCAAAGCCAATGCGTTGTGAGTCTGCTGCCGCTTGTGCAAAGGCTTCGACGACGTCGTCGATGTCTTGCTTAGTCATGGCGATGCCGCCTTCTTTGCCCGGGCGAACCAAACCAGAAGGGCTGTAACCAGGAACGGATACATCAGGCTCGACGCCTTCTTTGCGAATGGAGCCTACGTGCCAGAGTTGTGGTGCTATTTTTCCGCCTTTGGCATGCACGGCATCAACGACTTTTTTCCATCCAGCGAGGGCTTCTTCGCCATAAATAAAGGGCACTCGTGCATATCCGTTAGCCGCTTTATGACCAATGCAGGTGCCTTCGGTAATGATTAAACCGACTTCATTTTCTGCGCGGCGTTCGTAGTAGGCGACGTTTAAATCGTTAGGTACGTTGCCCGGTGAAAAGGTGCGAGTCATCGGAGCCATTACGATGCGATTGCGCAACGAAAGTGGGCCTAGTTCGATAGGCTGAAACAAAGCAGCGTTGGAAAGGGCTTGCGTCATGTTAGCTCCATTACGTAGCGAAATTAGGTGGTTTAAGTAAGCCGTTAGCATAGCGCGGCGTTTAATGCATTTTAGGAGTGATATGTGCCATTTTGATAGGGTTTCTTGCAGACACTGTTCTAAAAACGAGTAAAAGCCTAGCTTAATACCGGCTTCGCCTATCAGTAGTAGGCATAGGGCTTAGGGCTGGTTATGCTGCGCAGGGTTTAGCCGCGACACTGCGGAACGTTAAAGAGTGGAACTATGAAATTACAAAAGATAGATAAGCAGCAATATAAGCAACGCCTTAATCGTGTGCAGGCAGGCTTAGTAATCGCATTATTCGGGCTATCGTTAGCTCTAGCTGAGTTATACCGTTATCTTCTGATCGGCGGCGAATCAAGCTTTATGCTTAATGCGATGGGGGTGGCGACGGCTGCGGCTATCGTGACCTTTGCCCTGTATCACTACCGCAATCATCCATATATGGCGGAAGTTGTTTATGCTTGGCGCTTAAAGCAGGCTTTAAATAAGATTTATCGGTCGTCTAAAAAAGTGGATGCGGCGTTGGTGGAGGATAATCCTATTGCGGTGCGTATCCGCTATTTCAGTTTGCATGCGTCGGCGCACTTGTATCAGCTGGAAGATAATACTTTGACCATGCCTGAGTTGAACGAGCAGATTGTCGCTTTGGATGAGCAGATTGAGCGTCTAGGGCTGAATGTGAGTATCGAAGATTATTCGCCGGAGTTATTGAGCCAGCTTTAAGTGGCAAACACCTTGAGCAAAAAATAGCTGAGCTATTCAGTAAAGCGGGTTGGGTATCGCTTGCGCTCAACCCAACCGACTAAGTTGTTATTATTTACGCACCTAACGGCGCGATACCGATCAGCATAGCGTGCAGCCAGAAGGCAAATACTCCCCATGCACCTAAGCTGATTACAAGGGTTAGGGCATCACGCATCGGACCTTTGTATTCGCGTTGAGTATTGAGCTTTTTGTCGCGGCGGCGCGAAATAGCAAAACCTATAATTCCCCAGATTAGAAAAACCCCAAACAGTATCAGGTCATGCAATCCGCCATTGGCGATGATATGAGCAAAAGCCCACAGCTTAATGCCTAAATACATCGGATGACCGACTTTTACCTGTAACCGGTTTCCTGGAATCTGGCTCGCAAACAAGAGAATAAAGGCGGGTAGGGTAATCAGAGCGGCGAGGTGTCGTGTCCAAATCGGTGGTTGCCATAACCAAACTGGATTGCTGCGTGCTTCACCGTAGCCAATCACCAGTAAGATAAAACCGGCGATAGCGACAATGGAGTAGACACCTTTCCATGGTAGCAGTCCGAGTTTTGCGACCATTGCATTGCGATAATTTGGAGCAAACAAGTTAATAGAATGGCCACCAACAAATAAGAGCAGGCCAGCGAGTAGCAATGTCATAATATTTCTTCCTAAGTTAGCTCAGAAGCGCGTTGGCGATATGTTGAGTGATTATCCTATCGTTATCAGTTTCTTTTACCATGAGGATATCAAAGGGGGATAAAATATACTCTGTTGATCTCTTGTGCGCACGGCAGCGTTTACACCTTGTAACACACCAATACTGGCCTGATAGGAAATGGTGCTGTTAATCTCCGCATAACCTTACTTTTATGACTGGTATCTATGCGTATTCGGCCTTTATTTGTCTTAATGCTTCTATCTGTTGGTGCGATTGCTCATGCACAGCCATCGGACTTGGAGATCTTAAAAATCCAAACCATCGCTTCCTGCGTCGATGATGTGTTCTATCAAGGCGGTTACGAAGACGGCGATGAAAATCGCATTGCGCTCATTGATACCATGCTGACCTTGTTAAACCTGCCACCGTTCGACGAAGAGTATCTCTACTTAGACGTTGAATACGACGGCAAGGTATCTTCGGAGGTTTACTACCAATGCATCAGCGCCGACCGTTCTTTACTAGATGAAACGGCAGAAGCGTTAGGAGTAGCCGCTCACTAATCGCGGGTGCGCAATAAATTCAAAACCTGTAAACTACGCGCATTTTTACGCTAACCGATGTTCGCAGGGCTTCCTGACCATGATGAAATACATTTCTACCCGCGGTAACGCACCTGAGTTGACCTTTGAAGACGTACTGCTAACTGGCTTAGCCACCGACGGTGGTTTGTATGTGCCTAAGGAAGTACCACAGTTTTCTTTGGCTGAAATCGAATCATGGCGTGACCTGCCATACACGGAATTAGCACATAAAGTGATTTATCCGTTTGTTGAGGGTTGTGTTGAGTCTGATGCTCTGCAAACCATGATTAATGAAGTGTATGGTGCATTTGGTCATAAAGCGGTTGCACCATTGCAGCAGTTGGATAACAACGAATATGTACTTGAGTTGTTCCATGGTCCAACGTTAGCGTTTAAAGACTTTGCCTTACAGCTGTTAGGTCGCTTGTTGGATTACGTGCTTGAACGTCGCAACGAAAAAGTTGTAATCATGGGCGCGACGTCTGGTGATACCGGCTCAGCTGCGATTGAAGGTACTAAAGCTTGCCGTAATGTGGATATCTTTATTCTGCATCCGTACGGCAAAGTGTCGGAAGTGCAGCGCCGTCAGATGACGACAGTTGTTGGCGATAACATTTTCAATATCGCGATCAAAGGCAACTTCGATCAAGCTCAAGATATGGTCAAAGCCAGCTTTGGCGATCAATCGTTCTTGCGTGGTGAGCGTAAATTGGTTGCAGTAAACAGCATCAACTGGGCGCGCATCATGTCCCAGATCGTTTACTACTTCTATTCAAGTCTGAATTTGGGTGGTCCTTTACGTCCAATGGCGTATTCAGTGCCTACCGGTAACTTTGGCGATATCTTCGCAGGCTATATGGCGAAGAAGATGGGTCTGCCGATTGAGCAGTTGATCATTGCGACCAACAGCAACGATGTATTACACCGTTTGATGAGCCAAAACTTGTACGAAGTTCATCCGTTGCAGCACACAATTACGCCGTCTATGGACATCGCGGTGTCTAGCAACTTCGAGCGTTTGTTGTTTGATCTATACGATCGCGATGGCGCAGCTTTGGCTGACTTGATGGCCAAAATGAATAAGCGCACTGAATCGGTTGAAGTCTCTGAGGACAAGCTAGGTAAGGCGCGTGCCTTGTTCGATAGCTTTGCCGTAAGTGAAGATTTGACCGTACAAACCATGCAAGAAGTTTACAAAGAAACGGGCTACTTGCTTGATCCTCACACGGCCATTGGTGTGAAAGCAGCGCGCGAATGCCGTCGTAACCCACGTATCCCTATGATCACTTTGGGTACAGCGCATCCAGTTAAGTTTGAAGACGCTGTGTTGCGTGCCGGTTTCGATATGCCGAAGTTGCCGCATCATTTGTCGGATTTAATGACTCGTGAAGAGCGCTTAGAAGTGTTGCCAGCCGATTTGGCAACGGTGCAAGAATTTATCGCAACCAACACTTTTAAAGACTGATCGCCACATCAGCCTAAAAAAGCCACCCTCGGGTGGTTTTTTTGTGGCATCCTGATGCTTATTCGTTGGCTTATTATATAGATTTTAGGAATTTTCATGGATTATCAGACCTTGCAGGAATATTCACAGGGTTGGATATTTCGTCATCGTGAGTTGGTGTTATCGGAAGAATGCTTAGCCGATATCAAACCACTATCTACGCGATTCGCTAATCAATATTGGCGTCAAAATATCAGTGCTGAGGCGACGCATGCCTCTCATTTTCTCGGTGATGATTGGCCTTCACATAACGGGATCTGGCTAGAGAAAGGCGAGTGGCAAGCAGCGTGGGAAAGTGACGATATGGCGCTGCCGGAGCTGCTACAGGCCTTTTCTGACTGGAACGATAATACGGTGGTGTATTTCTGCTACGACATCAATAATGTAGTCCAGACAACTTGGCGAACCTTTAAACAAAGTTGGAAGAACTTTTTGTTCTACGATGATGAGCCGATCATGCTCGCCAAGAAGCGCATGCAAGTAGCTCGCTTTCATTCAAACGGTACTTATGAAACGGGTATTCGCTAGTCCTGCTCTCGGGTGCTTAACTTGCAAGATCGACAAGCGACTTTTACACTGATTTATCATTCCTGCAGGGTCAAGTTTGGCCCCTGCCACGACGCGACAGTTAATGAGGCCCCTTATGAAAGGCGATAGCAAAGTACTCGAATGGCTCAATCAGGTATTGAGTATCGAATTAACGTCGATCAACCAGTATTTTCTGCATGCTCGCATGTTTAAAAATTGGGGGTTGTCAGAGCTCAATGAAAAAGCCTACAAAAAATCAATCAAGGATATGAAGCAAGCGGATGCTTTGATTGAACGAATTCTATTTCTTGAAGGTTTACCAAATTTACAGCGTTTAAATCGTTTACGTATTGGTGAGCACACAGCGGAAATGTTGCAGTGCGATTTAGATCAAATAGTTGAGCAATTAGACGTTGTTAAAGATGCGATTGCGTATTGCGAATCGGTAAAAGATTTTGTTACTCGCGAGTTGTTAGAAGATATTCAAGAGTATGAAGAAGAATACCTCGACTGGCTGGAAACCCAGCAAAGCCTGATTGCCCAGATCGGCATTGAAAACTACCAGCAGTCCATGATGTAAGGAGTTATTTGTATGCAAGGTAATCTGCAAGTTATCGAAAAATTGAACGAGTTGCTCGCGGGCGAATTAAGTGCAATGGATCAGTATTTTATTCATTCCCGTATGTACGACGATTGGGGTTTGAAAAAACTGTACGAACGCATTGATCATGAGTTTGAAGACGAAAAAGAACACGCCTCAAAAATTATTGAGCGTATTTTATTTTTGGGTGGTAAGCCCGACATGGTTACTCGTGTACCACTGAATGTGGGTAGTGATGTGCCGTCTATGTTGCAAAGCGATTTGGATCTTGAATATAAGGTCATTATCGACCTTCGTGAGATCATGGCGCTATGCGAGCAAGTAAAGGATTATCAGACTCGCGAGATGTTACAGGTACTTCTTGATGACACTGAAAATGATCACACGCATTGGTTAGAACAGCAGCTTGGTTTGATCGCTAAGATAGGTTTGCCGAATTATTTGCAGTCGCAAATGGGATAGGTTTTGCTCTCTGCATGTCGAAGCTCCCCTCGGGAGCTTTTTTTGTGGAATCAAAACCTTGCAGGCTAGACTATTCGGCAAAATACGACCATTTGTACGTATGGCAGATACTTGGTTTGTGATTAAATACCGCAGCAATTTTGGGTGAGGTAAGCAGTTATGCCCCGTTGGGTATGTTGTACGTTAGCTATCGCTAGCTTAGGGCTGGTAGGTTGTAGCAATTGGCCTTCGCAGGCACACCGTGATGTCACTATTGATGCAATAAAAGCAGAAATGGCCAGCGCTTGTGCAACTGTATCAACCGATCCCGCAGAATTCCGTCAGTTGTCCGCACAGCTATCGATGCAAGAGCAGCAATTAGCGGTCATGCGCAGTCAGTTGGAAGTTATCGCTACTGAAGCGCTGACCGAAACCCCGACTATTGCTAGCAGTTCACCGGTACGGGCATGTGATAACGACATTACCAAGGAGGTCGGTAACGATCACAAGGTGGTTGTCGGCGCCAACGAGTGGATTTATCTCAATCCTCCGGGTCATCACTTTCAAGCGCGTATTGATACCGGCGCGGCAACATCGTCTTTAAACGCCTTAAATGTGCAACAATTTGAGCGTAATGGACGCCGTTGGGTGTCATTTGATTTGCTGGCGTCAGATGCTAAAACGCCACTGCATTTAGAGGCGCCTATGGTGCGTAAAGTTAAGATTCGGCAGGCGTCTTACGAAGAAGTTGAGCGTCGTCCTGTGGTGGAATTGGATGTAGCCCTTGGCAATAGCATTATGCAAACAACGGAATTCACACTGACGGATCGCACTCAAATGAGTTATCCGGTGTTGCTAGGCCGCAGCTTTCTACGCGACTTAACTTTAGTGGATGTCGCTATCGAGTTTACTCACCCTAAATATGAACCCGAACAGGTGATCAATACACCATGATCCAACGTCGTAATGTCCCTTTTATAACGCTCATAGCTATATTGTTGGCGATAGGGATAGCGCTGATATTGCATCGCCATTGGGTGTATGAAGTTCCTTTTATGCATGGCGAAACGCAAACCGTATGGTCGGTCGAAGCGCGTGTTGAGTTTATCGCCAATGGCGATGCGGTGACGGTGTCTTTGGTACGCCCATCCGCACAGGATGGCTATACAATTTTGCAAGAATCAGGGGCTTCACCTGGTTATGGCCTGAATTTTATTGATGAGGGTGAGCCGCGTGCAGAATGGACTATTCGCAGTGCTGCTGGACGTCAAGAGCTTTACTATCGGGCGGAAATATTAGAGAGCAAATCTTCTACGGCGACGCCGAAACCACCGCCGCTTTTGCGTCATCCTGATTGGCCAGAGCCGTATCGTACGGCAATTGGCATGGTGTTAAGTGAGGCTTACACGACATCAGCAGATAATTTCAGTCTCACCCGAGAGTTACTTAAACGATTTAATTCGCAGTCTCCCCCACAGCATATTGAATTATTGCGCAGTTACTCTAATGGGCATCCAGCGGCGTTAATTGCTGAAATTCTTAATCATACCCAAGTGCCTGCTAGTGTGGTGTATGCTTTAGCGCTTGAGGACGGTCGCCGCCGGCAATCTTTAACGCCGCTGTTGCGCGTATGGGATGGCGACGAAAGCCAAGTGTTTTACTTAGATGCTGCTGGAACCGACAACCTAAGTAATCATCCGCAAATATTGTGGGAGCAACGTGGCGCACCGGTTTTAGATGTTATTGGCGCCAGTGATTCACGCGTGCGTTTTTCTATGATTCGCCGTGAAGAGTCTACTTTTACTTCAATTGCTAATAATTTATCTGATCAACAAAATTTTCTTAACTTTTCCATTCAGAGTCTGCCGGTAGAAGAGCAGGCCATGTTCAAAACCATTTTGCTGCTGCCTGTGGGTGCTTTAATTGTATGTATATTGCGTATTTTAGTGGGTATTCGTACCTCAGGTACCTTTATGCCAGTATTAATTGCCTTGGCATTTGTGCAAACGTCTTTGGGGACGGGGCTAATAGGCTTTTCTTTAGTCGTGGCTGTTGGCTTATTTATTCGTAGTTATTTGTCGCGGTTAAATTTGCTGCTGGTGGCACGAATAACGGCCGTTATTATTTCTGTTATCGGGATTATCAGTATATTTAGCGTTTTATCTTATAAGTTAGGATTAACCGAAGGCCTGAAAATTATGTTCTTCCCTATGATTATTCTGTCTTGGACGATTGAACGTATGTCGATTCTTTGGGAAGAAGAAGGCGGGCGTGAGGTAATGATTCAAGGCGGCGGCAGCTTACTTACTGCAGTTTTCGCTTATGGCGCAATGAATGATCCATGGGTTCGTCATTTGATGTTTAATTTTGTCGGTATGCAATTTGTGGTTTTAGCCTTAGTGCTAATGCTAGGCACATACGCGGGTTATCGACTGTCAGAGTTGAAACGATTTGCATCATTTAGGAATAGAAATTGATTCGTCTGCGTTTTCCTTGGCAGCTAGCGCGTGACGGTATTTTAGGCATTAATCGCCGAAATAGTCGCTATATCAGTCGCTACAATCCACGTCGCTTATTTCCTTTAGTGGATAATAAACTGAAGACGAAAATTATTGCTCAGCAAGCCGGTATCAATACGCCTTCATTGATTGGAACGATAGCGCACCAGCACGATGTACGTCGTATTGGAGAGCTGGTGGCTGATTATAATGGGTTTGCTATTAAGCCTGCGAAAGGTTCGGGCGGTAAGGGTATTTTGGTGATTACCGACAAAGACACTCAGCGATTTTATAAATCCAGCGGTGCGGCGGTGTCACCAGACGATATTCAGCGTCACGTATCGAATATTTTGTCGGGCTTGTACAGCTTGGGCGGAAGTCCGGACACGGTCATTATTGAAGAATTAATTCATTTTGATCCGAGTTTTGCTCATTTTACCGTTGAAGGTGTGCCTGATATCCGCGTTATCGTTTGCCGAGGATATCCTGTGATGGCGATGATGCGATTGTCGACGCATGCTTCCGATGGTAAGGCAAATTTACATCAAGGTGCTGTTGGTGTTGGTTTGGATATCGCTACGGGTAAGGCACTAAATGCCGTGCAAAATGGAGAGGTGATTACCCATCACCCGGATACGGGTCAGTTACTGAGCGAGTTGGTTGTACCTAACTGGTCTGATTTGTTGGTGATTGCGGCTAGTTGCTACGACGTCACCCAATTGGGGTATTTGGGTATAGATATCGTGCTTGATCGTTACAAAGGACCCATGCTGTTAGAGTTAAATGCCCGTCCTGGTTTAGGAATTCAAGTGGCAAATGGAGCGGGTTTGCGTCCGCGTCTAACTAAGATTGACAATTTAACCGCTACAGAATTAGCGCTAGGGCCGGAAGAACGCTCGGCATTAAGTCGCACATGGTTTGGCGCTTAGCCGCGCCATGTGCATTGTATTGCGCGACTTATTCTAACAGGCCATCAAGACCTGAATTGAGATCGGTTGTTGCTGATAGGTCTTTATAGGCACGAGTAGCGTCTAAACCGATTTTATCAGCTACTGCTAGCGGAAATCCCGATACGATATCCTCTTCTGACAGGCCATTTTCATGGGAATGTTTCAGATACTTCGCGATATAGATTAATCCAGCTTCCACTGAGTATTCTTCATTTTTTCCAGGCTTATTTTGCCCTGCAATTGCATTTTGAATAACCTCTGGAAATTTCCAGCGTTTCGCTAATTCTGCGCCAACCTCAGCATAAGAGAAACCAAGCTGGCCGTTTTCTAATTCATGGCGCTTGCTGCCTCCAATGGATTCAGCGTCATCTAAGTGCTTCGCTTCTTTTGGCATCACCATACGAATAAGTAGGCTACCAATTGAGTGCATCATGCCGCAGGTGAACGCGGTTTCTTTATCACAACCCTTGATATATTGAGCTAGCCATTTAGATAAGGCAGCAATGGCAAATGACTCACGCCAGAACGCATTCTGATCGAAACCTTCCATCTTAAATGCGCCGGTAACTCCCGACGCAAGTACCATAGTGCGTAAGCGATCAAAGCCCAGCAACATAACGGCATCTTGGGGGTTGGCAATTGTTCTGGATACGCCGTAGTGTGCCGAGTTGGCCATGCGAAGAACTTTAGCCGTTAATGATTGGTCGAGCGCAACTTTGCCGCTGATCGCATCGACGTCAACATCATCATCTTGGAAACTTAGGATGAGTTCTTGTACCACACGAGGAATGTGCGGTAGTTGATGAGATTCAGCAAAAATTGAAGCCATATTCATAGTGTTTACTTCCTTTGGTGTTCACTGAAATAAGCATAGGACAGGATTTAAAAACTGCTTAATTAATCGCTACTAACTCGCTAAGTCTTTGATATTATTGGGGCATGTCTAAACAGGCCGAATTGGTAGTAATTTGCGCCGAGATGGTTACGAAATCTAACAAGGAGCCAATATGGCACAACCGACAATCGGCTTTATTGGTATGGGCTTGATGGGCGTTCCTATGACGTTGCGCCTACTGGGTGCAGGGTATGAGGTTCGTGTTTGGAATCGTAGCATCGACAAGTGCGCGGGTGTCGTGTCTGCTGGCGCTATTCTTACTGACAAACTTGACGATTTGGTGCGTCATAGTGATATTGTCATGCTTTGCGTTACCGATACGGCGGCGGTGAGCGATATTGTTTTCGGTGAGGCGGGTGTCGCGAATTCTGCGCGTGCAGGGCAGGTGCTTGTTGACTTCTCAAGCATAGAGCCGCAAGCAACACGAATGATGGCTGAGCGTTTATACACGACCTCTGGATGTATTTGGATTGATGCTCCAGTATCGGGTGGTGTTGCTGGAGCCGAGCAGGGTACGCTAGCTATTATGGCGGGTGGACCAGAGGATGTACTTGCAACTATCCGACCTGTATTAGCACCATTATCACAGCGGGTTACTCGTGTAGGTGATGTAGGGTCAGGTCAGGTAACCAAAATCTGCAATCAGATGCTGGTAAGCTGCAATGTGCTAGTAATGGCAGAAGTGATGGCTCTGGCTGAAAAAGCAGGAGTCGATGCCGAGCAAATTCCTGTTGCGTTGAAAGGCGGTTTTGCCGATTCGATTCCATTGCAATTGACGGGGCCGCGGATGGCCAAGCGCGATTTTGATGAAGTGAAATGGCATGTCAAAACACTGTTAAAAGATCTTGATATGGCCAACAATTTAGCAAAAATAATGAACAGCTCCGCACCTATGGTTGGTTTAGGTGCGGAGTTAATGCGACTTCATGCGAGTCAGGGAAATGCCGAGCGCGATCCCTGCACTCTCGTCTCAATGTATGTGGAGAAACCTGAGTGAAACTCACTGCGAATTTATCGCTGCTATACACAGAATTACCGTTTTTAAGTCGCTTCGCAGCGGCACGTAAAGATGGTTTTGATGCGGTTGAAATTCAATTTCCCTACGACACGCCGATAGCCGATATCCAGCGCGCATTGGTCGAATCGAATTTACGTTGTGTTCTTATCAATGTCTCTGCTGGCGATTTAATGGCTGGTGGCGAAGGCTTAGCGGCCATTCCTGGTAAAACTGCAGAATTTGCAGCCGCATTAGTTGAGTGCCAAGCTTATGCACGCGCCTTAAAAGTTAAATGTGTGAATGTCTTGCCGGGCCGTTGTTTTGATGCAAACAAACGCGCTAGTTATTTAGCGACGTTTCAAAACAACTTGTTAGAAACCGCACGTCATCTGGCTCCTTTTGGAATCATCACGACCTTTGAAGCAATTAATACGCAGGATATGCCAGATTTTTTAATATCGACAGGTGAGCAAATGCTGCGTGTTTTAGAGGAGGTTAATCACCCTTCGATTAAGATGCAGTTCGATATTTATCACATGGCAGTGATGGGGGAGAATATTCCAACCTTCATTAAGCACTATGCCACTGATATCGGTCATATTCAGTTTGCTGACACGCCGGGACGTCACGAGCCGGGTACAGGAAATTTAGATTTTAATGAGATTTTTTGTGCGATTGAAGAGTCGGAATATGATGGCTGGATAGGTGCAGAGTACCGTCCGAGTCGCCCAAATACATCGGTAACCATGGCTTGGAAGAAAAAATTGCCAGCACTAGAGTGCGTTTAAGAAAACATATCTAGCTGGTCACTATCGGGTGGTTGGCTAGTGCTATTGCGTTGAGTTTTTGCTGGTTTCTCAGCTTTTTTGTCATCAGAGGTGGTCGACTCTTTTTTGGGGGGAGCGTCTACCGAGTCTGCAAATAGTGAGTTCGAAGAAGGTTCCTCTACCTCTGTTTCTACCGTTATTTCTTCTACGTTTTCTGGCAGTGTATTTTTATCATCTATTAATACGCTGGTAGCTGCATCGGGCTTATCTTCTACGAGTGTTAACTCGGTAGGCGGCGTAAATAGATCAAATTGCGGGATCTCTAATTCTTCTTCTTCGACATCAATTGCATTGCGAGAGGCAATAATCTTTTGGCGGCGCTTTTCGCAGTTATTAATGATGAGTTGTTGCTGATAAGCAGTAAATTCAAGCCAGTGAAAACGCTCTGTGCGATTGCGTAGACAGCCTTTGCAGTAGCCACGATTATTCACTTCGCAAATACCTTGGCAAGGACTTGGAATTGAGAATAGTTCGCCCTGATCAATCATAAGACAAAGATCGGCAGTGGCTGTTATTCAGCATGAGTATTTCAAACGAATGGTCGACTACAACTGTGAAGAACAGAGAATCAGACATAAGGATAACCGGGGAGGGGTTCGGCGTCCGGCGAGAAGAATCTCGCCGGTCAACACAACGTAGTCCGAAGACTACGCAGCTTCAACAATTACTGTGGAGTAACGTTTTCAGCTTGTGGGCCTTTTTGACCCTGAGTAACTTCCATAGTTACTTTCTGACCTTCGTGCAAAGTCTTACGGCCTGAACCGTTGATTGCACTGTGGTGTACGAATACGTCTTTACCAGATTCTTGCTCGATGAAACCGAAACCTTTCTCATCGTTGAACCACTTAACGGTGCCTTGAACTGTATTAGCCATTTTTCTTTCCTAAATATATTGCGGTGGCCGAAGCCTACCTCTTGCTTTTTCAAATGGCATTACATCGATACTGGCCCAGCCTAACTGGGAATACTTGAATAATGCCGTTGTTCGACCAGTATCTTGCATATGTTCAATATGTAGCACTCGCCAATCTGTTGATGCAGTACATCAACGCGACTAATAGTATATCAACTGTGCAGGACTACCAAGCATCATTATCAGGTTTCGGCAATTAATTTGAATAACAAGTTTGTAAATGGCCCGAATTTGCAATAAATAGACAGGTGAAACCTAGGGGAAGCGCCCTGTAAGTCCCGTCGCAGCTCAATACTTGGTCTGTAAGTGGATGAATTGGGGATGTTGGAAAAGTTCGATGGCGATTACTAACTATTTATCGCCAAGTAAAAAAATAGCGCTCGTAAGCGCTATTCATGCAGCAGGAGAGACGTTTAGAACGGGCTTAACGTTAAAATAACCTCGTCTTTCTCAATGGTGAGGTCCTTTAGCATCATCTTCGCCATCACTTGTGTCGCATCGCTATCTGACAAGGTGTAGACCGGCCGATCTTTCAGCGCCGGTTCAATGGAATGTTGAGCGAGAGTTATTACTTGAGGCTTTAGTTGCGGCGACATACCTTCTACCTGCATATCAATGATGACAGGATTATCGATATAGAAGCTGTGATCTTCTGTCTTATAGCGAATGTCGCCTTCAAACACTAACGTACCGCTGGATTGTAAGCCGATGCTCAGCATTACCTTGGCATCAGTCGTGACACGAACTCGATTGCCCTCAGGTAACAAATCGACCAAAGCGTTGTTGATGGTCAAATTAACAAAAGACTTAGCTTGCTGCCACGGCATGCGCGCGTTGAGCTGTTCTTGTAGCTGAGCTTCGGTAATACGCATGTCATAGGCATACGCCTGCAAAGACATTAATAGAACTATGAAACTGAGTAGTATTTTTGTCATTCTTGCTTCTCCATCGTTATTTTTATGGCTTGATGCGACGCAACTTGGCGTTTAATCGTTTTTTGGGTTTGCCAACGGAAGTAGGCGGCGAGTAGTGCACCGCTCACATTGTGCCAAACACTGAACAAGGCACCGGGTAATGCCGCTGCTGGGGTATAGAACTTGAGTGCCAAGGCAACGGCTAGTCCTGAGTTCTGCATGCCTACTTCGATCGCTATTGTGCGGGCCTGCACTTCAGTATGACCGTTCCAGCGAGCAATTGCATAACCGCCAGCAAGTCCCAGAAAGTTATGAAGTATGACAGCGGCCAACACGGAGGTTCCTACGGTTGCAATCTCATCGGCATTCAGTGAGACGATAATGGCAATGATGAGCAGGATGATAGCGCTGGCAATATCCGCAAGATGGTTATGCAATTTCGCGCGAACTTGCGGTAAATATTGGTTAAGAAATAAACCTGCCGCAATCGGTAAGATGACCATTTGGCCGATGCTGGCGAGCATACCTAGGCTATCAACGGTTATGCCGCTGCGGGCGTAAAACCAAACCAGCCAAGGCGTCAGAAATAACCCCCATAAAGTTGACGCTAGGGTCATACTGATGGAAAGGGCGACGTCGCCTCCGGCAAGGTAGGTCATTACATTCGAGGCGGTGCCACCAGCACAGGCACCGACTAAGATCATGCCAATGGCCAGTTCATCTGGCAGGTTGAATGCCCACGCCAGAGCCCAAGCGATAAGGGGCATTAAGGTAAATTGCAGCAGAATTCCTAATGCTACCGGCTCTGGTTTTTTCCAAATACGTCGAAAATCTTGCCAGCGAAGCGTTAACCCCATACAGAACATAACGGCAGTTAATAGTGGGGTAATCGCGCTTTTCCAATCGAGTAGTGGTTCCGGATCGTGCCAAGCTAATAGGCTGACAGCGACGGCGAGAAATGGGAAAAAGCGGTTGATAGGAAACATGGCAATCCTCCGGTTGATAGGCCTTATAACGACTTTACTGGCGAGCTGCAAGACGGATTGCTGTCGCAGAGTGATTTAGCCGAGGATCAATAGATGACGATTTCATCTTATCGCTAGGACTGTATCACGGGATCGCGTAGCATTTTCGCAAGATCAAAATTAAGGTGGTTGTATGCAGTTTCAATTTTCCGAACTAACGCCAAATGAACGTTATCATCTGATGGTGCAATCAGTTTTGCCGAGACCGATTGCTTGGATATTAACAGTTAACGATGATGGCTCGCACAACTTAGCTCCGTATTCGTTCTTTGCACCTGTTTGCGCTAATCCACCGACAATGGTGGTATCGATCGGGCAAAAGCAACCGGGAGAAGACAAAGATACTTTCCGCAATTTGCAGCGTGATGGACGTTGTGTGGTTCACATCGCCTCGGTGGATTGGTTGGAAGCCTTGAATGCCAGTTCTGCAACTTTGGCTAAAAATGAGAGTGAAGTCAGTATGGGCAATATTCCATTATTGACGGATAGTGATGGCGGTTTGCCGCATATTGATGGTGCTCCAGTTGCTTACTACTGTCGTTTGCAGCAAGTGACTGATTTAGGACCAGCGCCGCAGCATATTGTCTTTTTAGAGATTGATAAGCTGGTTGTTGCCGAAGGGGTCGATTATGTGAAAGGCGGCAGTACTCGTCTTTCTGCGGCGGCGATTAATCCTCTTGCTCGTCTGGGTGGCTCTGAGTATGCCGCGTTGGGCGATATCATTTCATTGGCGAGACCTGAATAGGCGCGACCAGAATAGCAACCATAAAAAAGGCGATCTTTAGATCGCCTTTTTTGTATTGGTTTCTTCCTTGCTAGCATTAGCCAATGTTCACCAACGGAATCATGCGAGCATCTCGTTTGGCTCCGTAGCGACGCATTTGCCAGAGACACAGACCGATGAAAGCAGAGCATCCACTTATCCAGCTGATGGATGTTACTGGTGTTTCAAAAATACGGCCTAACTGGTAAATAATAACGGCAGTTGTATAGGCTAAACCTGTACTCCAACCTGCTACGAATAGCATCCAGCGCATACCTGATTCACGCACCATGGCACCCAAGGTGGCGACACAAGGCGTGTATAGCAATACAAATACTAAATACGAGAAGGCGGCTAGTTGGCTGCCAAATAGTGCATCCATTGCGGTGAAGGTTGTGTCTTTAACGCCTTGCTCTGCACCTTGATCAGCCCCAACTAATGACAGGCCTAATGGATCAAGCAGGTTGTCAGCTATACCGGCTAAGTTATCCGGAATGGTTTGTAATGCTTCGAGCAGACCCGCTTGCAGGTCGAATTCTCCTTTGTCACCGGATTCTGGCGTGTACAAAGCGTCGAGTGTACCAACAACAGCTTCCTTGGCGAATATACCGGTGATAATGCCAACGGTCGCAGGCCAATTGTCGGCTTGTACGCCTAATGGACTCAGAACAGGAGTAATGACTTTAGCGATACCTGAAAGAATCGATTTGTCATTGTTTTCGTTGCCGAACGAGCCATCGCTACCGATGGAATTTAAGAAGCTAAGAACGGTGACGACCACGATAATGGTTTTACCTGCACGTAGGCAAAACGATTTTAAGCGCTCCCATGTTTTTAGCAAAACGCCTTTGACGGTCGGAATATGGTAGGCCGGCAGCTCCATAACAAAAGGCGTTAATTCGGGTTTGAATAAGGTATTTTTCAGCGCTAAGCCTGTTAACAGGGCCATGGCGATACCGAGAAAGTAGAGACTGAAAACAATCGTTGCGCCATTCTCAGTAAAAAAGGCTGCGGCAAAAAGCGCGTATACCGATAAACGTGCTCCGCACGACATGAAAGGTGCCATGGCGATGGTAAGTAAGCGGTCTTTTTCGGTGTCCATAGTGCGGGCTGCCATGACCGCAGGTACGTTACAGCCGAAGCCAACAATTAACGGCACAAACGACTTGCCGGGCAAGCCAACAGCGCGCATTAAGCGATCCATCACAAATGCAGCACGCCCCATGTAGCCAGAGTCTTCGATAATGGAAAGGAAAAGGTATAAGCCGCCGATGACTGGGATAAAGGTCGCGACTAGTTGAATACCACCGCCTAAGCCATCGGCTAATAGGGTAGTTAACCAACCGGGAGTACCGATAGCTTCAAGTACGTAATGAGTACCATCGACAAAGACAGTGCCGAATGCGATATCGAAGAAATCAATAAATGCTCCGCCCAAGTTAATCGCGAAGGTAAACATTAAGTACATGATGAAGAAGAAAAACGGTATGCCCAACCAGCGGTTGAGAACCCAGTCATCAATGCGCTCAGATAGAGAACGACCAAAGCTATTAACGGTTAATACTTGCTGCAAAATACGTTCAATGGCGCGGTATCGTCCATTAGCGACGAGCACGTCAATTGGTTGCTTGTGTGCATTTTCGAGCTGTTTGCGTAGTACTTCCGCTTGCGCTTCGACTTGCTCGCGACGATCTTGAGGAAGATCCTTCATCGCGTAAATATCTTGTTCTAATACACGGGTCGCTGTCCAAAATGCGTTGGGAACAGTGCCTTGCAAGGAATCTTTTAATTGATGAACCGCCCTATCTAGATCTTTATCTGGTCGAATCATTGGCGTTGCGACAGTCGCATGGCCCAGTTGATGACCTAATACGCGGCAAAGCTCTGCAATGCCGACGCCCGTCGATGCTACGATGGGTACAACCGGTACACCCAGCTCTTCGGCTAAGCGCTGACAATCAACATGAATACCTTCGCGTTCAGCAACGTCGATCATATTGACTGCGCAAATTACCGGAATGCCCATATCCAAGAGTTGTGACGTCAGGAAGAGGTTTCGGTGTAAATTGCTCGCGTCGAGGATATTCACAATCAGCTGTGCTTCGCCGCTTAGGGCGAATTCACGAGCGATTTTTTCATCTACGGATAGCTCATCATCGTGGCTATCTAACGCATAAGTACCAGGAAGGTCGACCAGTAGGTGTGCTTCACCGCGCAGTGTGATGATGCCTTCTTTGCGGTCAACGGTTACACCAGGCCAGTTACCAACCTTTTGCTTAGAGCCGGTTAGTTCATTAAATAAGGTCGTCTTACCGCAATTTGGATTGCCGATAACGCCGATAACCGCTCTTTTCATGCTTCCAGCTCCACATAAATAATAGCGGCCTCTAGCTTGCGTAAGCTAACGGATGCACCGCGCAGTTGGATTTGCATAGGATCTCCCAATGGTGCCAGACGACGAATTTCAACGACCGCTCCGGGCATTAAACCTAATGCCAGCAGCTTACGGCGGAAATTAGATTCTGTTTTAGCAAAGCCGATGATTTTAGCGCGACTGCCAACTGCCATTTGATCGAGGGTTTCGGGTGTCATAATTATCCAGCTTAGATGTCACGATGGAGCAACGAAAACTACACAAATGATAATCCTTATCATTCAAGAGTGCAAGGAATCCCTAGAGACTCTAAGGACACTCTGATTCGAAAACGCGTTAGGTATATAAACCCTTACTCAAATCCACAATATATATGTTGCTATATTCGATATTGACAAAAAATCGCTAAATTTCTAAATGGTTTGTTTGCAGTCGCCTATTAATCGTTTAATATTGGCGTCCCGATCATATATCTCGATATTGGTATAAGTCCGCGCACTTATACGTGAGCACGTTTATTGTTTATTTTTCGTACGCTGCTGCAACATTAAAGATGATATGAGGTCGTTTTGAATACCCCTTATCGGACGTAGTAATAATACGACGGTAGATTAACCAATCGACACAGTTTGAGGTTGTAAACGTGAGCGTATTTGCAAACGATATTGAAAAACAAATCCAGCAACACCATCAAAAAATTCTTGAGCTTGAGCAATTGAAAAAAGATCAAGAAAAGAAATTTGAAGGCTTAAAAGAGTTTGATGTTGCTATTAAGCGCCTATGCAATCAAAACAGTCTGCAAGAGTCGGAGCTGTATGTTTCTCGCTCTGAGCAAATTGAAGCTTGGATTGTTGGTATGGCGAAAGAAGAATCACCGTCTTCTATCTATAACAACTTGCGTAAGCATTTTGAAAAAGTGATCAACCGTGCGGCAACTAAAGGCACAAAAACACGTGCTGAGCGCACGTCATCTTTGCCTAAGCCTAAATTAGCAGTTGGCGAATATCGCAATCCAGCAACTCACGAAAAAGTAGAAAAAATCAAACGTAATCCACGTATTTTAGACGAGTGGATTAATGAATACGGTTTTGAAACTGTTCGTACTTGGAAAATTAGCTAATTACTGATTAGTTAGAAATAAAAAGGGAGCCTAGGCTCCCTTTTTTATTAGCTGTTATCCGTTGTAAGAAATGATTATTCCACTATTACGAACGTTACTTGGCGATTATAAGGGCGAACCTCATTAATACGCACATTGAGTGCTTGTCCAAGCATAAAGCATTGCTCTGCATTGCGATGAGTAAATGTTTTGCTATCAAATGTCCAATCACCTTTAACTTTACGGCGATCAATAGTGCCTTCGATACCATTGTCATTTAAACGCACCGTTATTGAGCTGCTATTCATATGGACAATTGTCGCGTTATAAATCGCATCTTTATCTTTCGCATTTAACCAAACAAGTTTCATCCATTGTTCGGTTTGATTTGCTGCTATCCGTGCAGAAGTCTGTGCTTGTTGAACGGCATCGAGTAATTCTTGAGATGCTTGCTCGATATTTTCGCCATTAAGCAAAGCACGTACTGTCCGATGAATCATCAGGTCGTTGTACTTGCGCAGTGGTGAGGTGAAGGTGGTATAGCAAGGGAAGCCCAAGCCCATGTGCGGCTTGCCTTCAAGGCCAAAGCGGCTGCGTTCTTGTTGGCGACCGATAATCGCGCGTAACGGTAGTTCGCATTCAGCCTTGGCCGCTTGTTGCATTAGTTGTACGTATTCTTCGAGGTTGTCGAATTTCGGCTTGGCTTCAAGCGCTAGATTTTCGCGTAATAGCGCGGCGACTTCACCGATACGTTCGCTACGAACGCCTGCGTGTTCTATGAACATACCAGCGTTGCGTTCTTTCAACCACAAGGCGACCGAGCGATTGCAAACCAACATACATTCTTCGACTAAACGATGTGCATCGTTGCGCTCAATACGAACGATATCGGTTACATGGCCATCTTCATCGACCAGGAGCTTAAAGTCTGGGCGATCTTCCATCACCAAGCAGTTGCGCAGGCGGTTAGCTGCCAGTGCTTTGGCGCAGTCGGATAGATGTAACACCGGGCCTTGCAGTTCAGCGGCAATCTCATCACATTCGCCAGCAATCAAATGGCTAACTTGGTTGTACGTCAGCTTTGCTCGGCTTTTGATAATCGCGTTGTGTAAGGTTGTTTGACGCACATCGCCATCTTGGCTCAAGCGTAATTCAACCACCATGGCCAAGCGTAGCTCGCCAGCTTGCAATGAGCACAATTGCTCTGATAATGCGGGTGGCAGCATTGGCAGTACTTGATCAGGAAAGTACGCCGATGTTGCACGTGTTTTTGCTAATTCATCAAGTGGCGTTCCCGGCTCGATAAGTGCTGCTGGATCGGCGATAGCAATCCATAATGTCCAGCCGTTGCTTTGCGCTTCAGCGTACAAGGCATCATCTATGTCGCGCGTTCCTGCTGAGTCGATGGTCACAAACGGTAGGTGGGTTAAATCGCTGCGCTCATTGGCAATCGTATCCACGCCTTGGGCGCATAACGCGTCTACTTGTGCTTGGGCTGCATCGGAGATGGCATCACTGAGGCCAAACTTCTGCTGCACAAATAAGCGTTCGATATGCGGTGTTTGATCGTTACCAATAACCGCATCTAAATCGGCTTGGGCTTTACCTTTCGGAAATGGATGCTGGCTGATATGTGCTTTAACAAGATCGCCGTCTTTTGCTTGTAAGCGTTTGGCGGGTGGTACAAATATCCAGCGATTTAGTGTTGGATGATCAGCTTCGACAAAATGTCCTTTACCGCGAACGACATAGCGTCCTAAAAATTCGTTTTGAACCGTGCTGATTAAGCTTTCAACGATGGCTTGTTCTTTACCTTCGCCTGCCGGTTCCACGCGAAATGCAACAACATCTCCCGGTAATACTTTTTCCATCTCTTCGGGGGATAAAAAGAAACTTTGACCGTCCTCGGTATTCACAAAACCGAAACGTCCCGCAGTGGCGCGAACAGTACCTTCGAATCGAGGGGTGCTTTGTTGGATTTCCTGCTTCAGAGACTTCAGCTGGGATAGTGCGTTTTTATCAAGCATCCGATCGGGACCATATGTCAGAAAAGGCGGAGAGTGTAATGGATTTCCCGAGGCTGGGGAAATCCATCCCGTGCGTAAATAGCGTTATTTACAATGATATAGGTTGACCCACCTGAACTCATCAAGTTCATCGAGGTCGGGTACAGTGAAGGACTCGTGCCGACCTATGGCTTGATAGGGGGGGAAATCAAAGTCTTTTACGCGAGAGTCGGCGACTAAAACCTCTTGAGCCTTTTGGCGGAATATTTCTAATAAAGGCAAATTTGCCCGATCATAAAGTACGTCCGCGGCGATCAGTAGATCCAAGGGTTCATCGAATTCGAATAGATCGTGATGGAGCCGAAATTGGGTGCCATTTAATTCAGCATTGTGTTGGCACGACAGTAAGGCATCGGGATCAATATCGCAGGCAATGACCTCGGCGGCTCCAGCCATGACTGCAGCGACGGCAACGACGCCTGAGCCCGCTCCAAAATCCATGACCTTTTTACCTTTCACCCAGCTCGGATTGGCTAAGATTTCCCGAGCGAGTACTTGGCCGCTAGCCCAGCAAAATGCCCAGTAGGCTGGATATTCTTGAATGTTGCGAATTTCGTCTTGGCTAAAGGGACGGCGCATGGTTTCTGGCTCGACCAGCCATAGCTTTATTTCTGAGCATTGCGGTAAGACTTGCTGGCTAACGTAGGCGTCCGCCAACATGGTACGAATACGAGTATCTAAAATAGGATTACTTATCGTCATAGTGATAGGCGCTTTCCATCGGGTAAGGAAAAGCGCTCATTGGGTCGAGCGACTTGGTAGCCCGCAGCTTCAAGTGTTGTTGCGGCTGCTTCATTGGCGTAGTGATACAGAACAAAACGGCTGCGCACGTCGTCACGATATTCGCGGTTAAGATCGTCTAAGCCTGTGTGCGACGGATTCGGGATTGTGCCGCAATCGTGAAATATCGCTTCACTGCCGGTTAATTCATGGTGAATAATTTCGGGAATCGGTCGAGTGTCGCCCGAAAAAAACATGTGTCCCGGCAGGCAGAGTGCGTGGCTGGAGTTAGGAGCATGATGGCGTGTTGGGTAGAGCTTAAATGTGTGCCCCGCATGAATAAACTGATCGGTAACCGGGCGTAACTGAAATGACTGCCAAAAGTCGTGATCGCCTTCTGCCATGGTGCCGGGGTAAGTGGCAAGACGCTGGTGCAATGTGGGAATTAAAGCCAATGGTACAAACAAGGTAATCGGTGCTACCTCTTGCAGTCGGGCGCGAACCGTGAGAATTTCAAGGTCGGCAATATGATCCATATGAGCGTGGGTCATAAATATGGCGTTCGGGAGGCCGCCGTAATTTGCTTGGTACGCGGCTAACGTACCCGGGCCGCAATCAATCAACAATAGCGGCTTTTGATGCTGTTCAATACAGGCAGCAGAGCAGCCCATTTGTAAGTGGCCTCCACTTCCAGTTCCAAGAAAAAGCAGGGAATATTCTGACGATTCGCAGGTCATAATGATCAATCACTTTATTCAGACACTGGTTAAATTGCAGCAGAGGTTTTCTATGTGGCGACCAAAATTAATGGCAATACCAAGCGCAGAAGAGGCAATTCCGGGCCGTAGTGAACCTATGACGGTTGAGCCTCTGCATTTCGTTAATGGGCATGATATCACGGGAAACTGTCCCGCAGGACTGAAAGAGTTAAGCGTAGGAATGGGCTGCTTTTGGGGAGCCGAACGCCTGTTTTGGTCATTGCCGGGGGTTTATGCGACCGCAGTGGGATACGGCGGTGGATACACCGAAAACCCAACTTATGATGAAGTCTGTAGTGGTAACACAGGGCACACAGAATTGGTCCGTATTTGGTATGACCCAGCGCAAATTTCACTTGAACAATTGCTGGCTGTGTTTTGGGAGCAGCATGATCCTACACAAGGAATGCGCCAAGGTAATGATATCGGTACTCAGTATCGGTCGGCGGTATTCACTGAAAATGATGAAGATTTGCGTTTGGTTCGAGCGAGCTTAGATCAGTATCAGCGTTGCTTAGATACAGTGCGGGCCCCTGAAATTACAACCGAGCTACGCGCCGGAATTCCGTTTTACTTGGCGGAGACCTATCACCAGCAGTACTTAGCGAAAAACCCCAACGGTTATTGTGGTTTGAGCGGCTGTCAGGTGCCTTATCGTCCTCTGTCGTAAGTGAGTATCGATGCCTCTATGGTTTGATAGTCATTGCCACTTCGATTTTGCCGAGTTCGACCAAAATCGACAAAGCGAGTGGCAATTTGCCCGCCGTGTTGGTGTCTCAGGGTTGTTGATTCCGGGTGTTAGCCATGCGCGCAATCTGCAATTAGAGGCGTTATGCCAGCAATACTCATGGTCATTCGCGTTAGGATTACATCCTTATTTTTTAGCTGAGCACGAGCAGATGCACTTTGAGTGGCTCGATGTTGCACTTGAAAGTTCGTCGGCATGCGCGGTGGGGGAGTGTGGATTAGATCGAGTGCTGGCCGTTGATGATGCTCACTGGCAACAACAGCTCGCCTGTTTTTCCACACATATCCAACTCGCTAAGCGCCATAAATTACCGCTCATACTGCATATTCGTGGCTGCCATGATGAAGCCGCTGCTATGTTGCGACGCGCGCGGTTTGAGTACGGCGGTGTCGTGCATGCCTTCAGCGGTAGCGAGCAACAGGGTAAGGCCTGGCTTGATTTGGGGTTCTGCTTGGGGATTGGCGGAGCCATGAGTCATCCTCGTGCGCAAAAGTTGCGCCGCACCATTGCCGCCTTACCAAAGACCGCTTGGTTATTAGAAACCGACGCACCCGATATGAAGCCAGCTTTTTGGCGAGGACCAGCCAATTCTCCAGCCGCTATTCCCTTATTGGCGGCCATGCTGGCGCAACTACAGGGGGCTGAGCTCAACGAATTGTCAGCGCAATTGGAACGCAATCGACAAAGTGTGCTGCCCGCCAGTTACTTAATTCGAGAAGAGCCTAGTATTAACTAGACTTAAAACGGCAAGGCTTATAGCTCGGCGTAATGACAAAGTGCTCTTTCGGGCCGCTTGCTGTATTTACCGTTGCCCGCAGCCATCATTCTCAGTAGCTTGGTTATCCAATAATCGCTTTCTGGAGCGTTGTATGTTCACTAATCACATGTTCGGACTTATATATAATCCGCATCGAGAATGGAGTGAGATTCGCCGCGAAGGGGGAACCAGTATTACCCACGCATTTCTTCGGTATGCTTTGCTTCTTGCTTTAATTCCCCCCTTTTCTTTATTCGTTGGCACCACCCAAATGGGCTGGAGTATTGCTGGTAGTGACATAGTGAAGTTGTCATACGACAGCGCAGTGCCCATCGCCATCGCATTTTATTTTGCCCTATTGCTAGGATTGGCATTCGTGTCTTATTGCGTATTTTGGATGGAGCGAACGTTTGGTGTGACGGCGAGCTTTGAACGCTGTTTGATGTTCACTATTTATACCTCCACGCCACTGTTTCTATCAGGAATTATTGGCTTAGTGCCTGTGCTCTGGCTCGACGTGGTAGTGGTGATGGGAGCTGCTGCTTATAGCGTGTACTTGCTGTATAGCGGCGTGCCTATCTTTATGGATATCCCAGAAGAACGCGGATTTATATTTGCGAGTTCTATCGTGACGGTTGGTTTGTGCGCCTTGGTCGGTTGCATGGCTATCACCGTTATTATGTGGGGGATGGGATTAGGTCCGACGTTTATATAGCTCTGCTTTGCAATTCAGTAAGCCGCCATAATAAGGTCTGTTCGCAAACATTTGCTGCACTTCTCTTTTGCTCGGGGCAATCCCGAGCGATTTCTATTTGTAGTCTTTTTGTAATTTGCTATTGATCCTATTGGGCCATCTTATTAGCCTGCTGCACCATTTAATTTCAGGGGCTAATCGATTATGACACGCCGTTTTCCTAACGTTCGTAGTATTGCTGTCTTGTTAGTACTGTTTAGCCCAGGGATATTGGCGTTAACGGCAGAAGAGAAAGTCGCTCGACTGAGCACGGACTTGACGCCTGTAGGAGCAGAACGTGCGGGTAATGGTAGTGACATTCCTGAATGGAAAGGCGGTCTAGCCAAAGATGATTCCGAACCGGCAGGCACTTTTCATAAAGATCCATTTGCCAGCGACATTCCTTTTTTACGTATCAGTGCGGCGAATATTGTTGAGCACAAAAATCGTTTGAGTGCAGGGCAGATTGCCATGCTGCAGCGCTTTCCTGATATGTATTTCGATGTGTACCCAACGCATCGCTCGGCGTCTTATCCTGACTACGTTTATGATGCGATCAAAGTGAATGCCGAACGTGCCCAGTTGATGAAATATGGTGCAGGGGTGACCGGTGCCACTATGTCATCGCCATTTCCAATTCCTGAAAATGGCTTAGAGGCCCTATGGAATCATACCTTACGCTTTCGAGGGCAAACGCTTAATTACACAGCAGTAGCGTCGGCGGTCGCGAGTAATGGTTTGCGCTCGGATACATTGCGTTTGTACGAATATTACGTGCGTTATAGCGAAAAAGGCTTAGAGCCGGAAGAATTGGATAATAAAATCTTCTTTCTTAAGCGCAAAACACTAGCACCGGCGAAATTGTCTGGGGCCATTACTTTAGTGCATGAAACACTTGATCAAGTGCGCTCGCCACGTAAGTCATGGATTTATGTGCCGGGGCAGCGCCGTCTGCGCAGAACCCCGGATTTGGCTTACGATACATCAGACTCGAATACCAACTCTATTCGTACCATCGATCAAGTCGATATGTTTAATGGTGCACCGGATTATTACGATTGGAGCTTGCTCGGAAAGCAAGAGATGTATATTCCGTATAACAGTTATAAGGTGCATCAAAATACGCTAAAAATAGATGATATTTTGCATACCAATCATTTGAATTCTGCTTTGCTACGTTATGAAGCTCATCGAGTTTGGGTGGTAGAAGCGAATTTACGTGTAGGATTTAGCCACCGCTATGCCAAACGCCGTTATTACCTCGATGAAGATAGTTGGTCGATTATTTATGCTGAGGAATACGATGATACTGGCACGCTATTACAAGTGACAGAATCCCATACCATTAACTACTATGATCAGCAGTTAATTTTCCCTACCTTGGAAGTAACGTATGACTTCACTAGTGGTCAGTATTACGTCGAAGGTTTAGATAATGAGCGTCCGAAGACACTCGACTTCAGCTTTAAACTGACAGAAGAAGACTTTTCAACCAACGCGGTACGCCGTGAAGCAAAACGCTGACAGCTAAGCCAAGTACCGCTACACTGGTTTTTTTAGCGGTACATTCGTGTGGTGAAGTGGTTGTTTAAGCACCTCAATTTATTTGCGTTTTGCGCTGTACTGGCCGTGCCTACGGCCAGTACCTATGCTGATAATCTCCCCGATAATTTTGATCAACTGCCTGACGATGTTCAGGCTGTCTTGCTTGATTTTCTAGAACCACCGCCAGCAGATGTCTGGGGACCTAATGGTGAGGTCTCAGGAACTCATACTATGGTTCGTTATCTCGATGACTTTCATACACTGGTTAAAATTGATTTTGAGCGGGGTTTAATTCGGGTTGAAACACGCGGTGCCGAAGAACCCTTATTGCAATTGCGGCAAGCGATTGTTGGCACTTTATTAACGCCAGCAGATCCGCGAGAAATTGATTTATACACCGCTACAGATTTCGGCCTTACGGGGCGTCCATTTTTGGCGGGACAGGTAAAAGATCAAGAAGGTCAGGTAATTGAATACCCTTGGCGAGCACAGCGCTATGCCGATTATTTACTAACACGTTCGTTGGTAAAAACGCGAGATGGCTACCTAATCGAAATACCTATGGTGAGCCAGCACAAACAAGTCAGCGCAAATTTATATCGCCCCTTCGTTGATGCCGCAGCTCAACGTTATCGGATATCTCCAGCACTTATCTTGGCTGTTATTGAAACTGAAAGTAGCTTTAACCCATTCGCTGTTTCGCCAGCGCGGGCTTATGGTTTAATGCAGGTAATGCAAAAAACCGCGGGTCGAGATGTGATGGCGAAGATTCATGGTAAAGATCATGCTCCGAGTCGCCAATATTTATTAGATCCAAGAAATAATATTGAAACAGGTACTGCGTATTTATCGATATTAAGGGATAGTTATTTGGCTGGGATTAAAGGTGATCGCAAGCGTGAATATTGTATGATTGCAGCCTACAACGGTGGTGCTGGGCAATTATTACGTACCTTTCATCGCGATCGCAATAAGGCGCTAGCGCAAATAAATAGTATGTCTGAAGACAAGCTATATCGTTATTTGACAACACGCCACCCGAAAGAAGAAACACGTCGTTATCTAGAGAAAGTTATTGCGAGAAAACAGAAATATGGCGAATGAAGTAAGCGAAATTGAACGGCGAGTAGAGCAACTACAACAGTCGTTAGAATTGCCAAATGCAAGCTTAAGTCGCCGTTGGTTGGATAGCGAACTATTGGCTTTATGGCTATTGAATATTGATGTCGATGCGGTGTCTATGGATGCTCAAGGCATTGGCCGCTTTTGGCAGAATCTTCCTTATTGGGCGTTTGCATGGGCAGGCGGGCGAGCGTTGGCACAATTTATAGTGGCTAATCCTAATTTGGTCGCCGGTAAACGGGTTCTCGACTTTGGCTGCGGCTCAGGAATTGTCGGTATAGCTGCAGCGCTTGCAGGTGCAAAAACGGTGTTTGTGGCGGATTTAGATCCACAGGCTTTACTTGCGGCACAAGTAAATGCGGCGGTTAACGGTGTCGATATTCAAATTGTGGACGGTGATTGGCCGCAAGTAGATTTATTACTTGCTAGCGATGTCTTGTATGACATCAGTAGCAGTGTTGATTTAAAGACATTGATGTTAGACATCCCGCACTGGCTGCTTGCCGAGAGCCGATTTGTTGCTCCTGACTTTGTCGAGTTGCGCTGCTTACAGCAGATTGTAACATCGACGCTTCCTGCTATTGGCGATTTCGACGAGCGAGTAGAGGTGGACATATACTGTCGTCGGGATGACCCGCTGATCCCAATGTTGAATTAGTTGCTCGGTCTTGAATCATTTTAGTGATACTGAACTGAATGCCATTGACCGAGTCAAATTGTCCTAAATTAGGGCTGCTAAGAAAAATATGGCTGTGCTAAAGTCAGCCGAACTTAGTGTCTACCTAGACTTTTAAAAAAGGGAACTTCCTATGCGTTTTGGTTTATTGCTTGTGCTCAGTTTGATGATGTCGGTTGCCCGAGCTGGAGATTTATCGGACGACCAAGTGAATAACTGGGTATCCTCGATGCCGACCTTGCAGTCGTGGCTGGATAAGCACGAAGATCAGCTACCGAAAGAAGACATGATGAAAAAAGGCGTTGCCAGTGTTGATGAGATGTTTACTCAGGGTATTGCGCAATTACAAAAAGCCGGTTTGTACGATGAGTTTAGTAAATTAGTAAAAACTCAGAGTTTTGATTCGGTTGAAGCTTGGAGCGAAGTTTCTAAGAAAATTACCATGGCTTATATGGCAATTTCGATGGAAGGCGAAACGGTTGATGTGAAGCAAATTGAAGCGCAGATCGAACAGCTTAAGGCGTCAGCTTTACCTGAAGAACAAAAGCAAATGATGGAAAATATGTTGCAGGCTTCAATGAACATGATTAAATCATTGGGTACTATTTCTGCAGCGGATAAAGAAGCCGTACGTCCCTATTTAACGAAAATTACATCGCATTTCGATCAAGATCACTAAGTGATATCGTGTTAATAAAAAAGCCGCTATTAATAGCGGCTTTTTTGTCCATTAAAACGCAATTGAAATTTTAATTAGACTCTTCGATTAAACTGCAACCTTTGGTCAGATGCTGACGGCGATAAGCTGCTGGTGTCAGACCTGTCCATTGTTTAAATGCGCGTTCGAAACCACGGCGATCAGAGAAGCCTAAATCAAGGGCTAATTGCTGCACATCGGTTTGTGCCGATTTAAGTGCAACTTTCGCTTTCTCAAGGCGTACTTCTTTTACCAAGGTGGAGAACTGACATTCTTCTTCTTGTAACCGACGGTGCTCGTGCTGAGCAGTTCAGCAACCGCATCCTTAGTCATTGGCACGGCTTCCGGCCATTGATACAAGATATGCATCACCTTTTGGCTAAAGCTCTTTAAACGGCTGAAGCGCGACAAGGCTTGCTCAGCTTCACTTCGCAGCATATTGAACAGCGCTGGGTTTGCGTACGACAGCGGGCTATCCAGATGACGGCTAGAGAAGCTTAGCCAGTTTTGCGGCTGATTAAATTGCATAGGTACGTTGAAAAACTTTTGCAGGCGATCTTTGTGAGCCGGAGGTGGATGGCGGAACCCCACTCCCTGGATTTGGTAGTAATTACCACCAATGGCCTGCCCTGCGGTGTGGATACCTGCAGCGATAAATTCGGCCCGCGTCTGGCTGCCAAAAGGGGTACCTTCGGTAACGTAGAACACGATCTTTATCGAATCTTGTCCGATGAAAAAATCGGGAGATCTCGAATCGCTGATGAGTGAGTAGTAGCGTCGCAACACGGCGAGTGCTTCACGACCAGTTTGGCAGCTACTGATTAGGAACCCTAACAAGTAAAAACTTGGCAGTTCCAAACGTTGTCCAGCGGCTAAGCCGATGGCAGGATCATCTAACAGACGACTCGACTGCTCCAGCAAATGGTCAAAATTCGAAATCGAGATACGTTGGGTGGAGCTGGATATCGAGGACGAATCCAACCCTAAAGAACCCAGCAGATCCCTGCTTGAATAACCTTTGCTTTCCAACAGACGTAGAAGGGGCTGCAACGCCGCCGTCGTCATAGTATTGGCTGGATTAGTGCTCATAAATTTAGGCTTTTGCTATTTATTGTTTTTATTAGTGCAAGCTAGAAGCTAGGACATTTGGAGACACTCTCCGCCGTTCGCCACTGCTACACTGATAAATTATCACCAGATCGAGCCTCAAGCCAGCAAGATTGAACAATTTTTCATCGTTTATTACTTAAATGAGGAAAATTAGTATGAAACCAATGGTTTACGGTTGACAGGTTGGGGTCTCCTCCGTAATATACGCACCTCTGACGCGGGATGGAGCAGTCTGGTAGCTCGTCGGGCTCATAACCCGAAGGTCGTAGGTTCGAATCCTGCTCCCGCAACCAA
>OJDK01000123.1_pt1 | contig 53377 bp, 48 predicted proteins | sample 1592791 | NCBI WGS metagenome assembly OJDK01 (sample SAMN05416878, study PRJEB24817) | seawater metagenome | isolation source: Sea water | place: Canada:Atlantic | collected 2013-11
AGAAAGCGCGGGATCATGGCCTTGAGGTCATAGCGCCGATTGAAGCGATACTCGAACTCGGCCAGGTAGCGCGGGGCATGCTGCATGCTGCCCGCGGATGGCATGGTACGTACCGGTGACGGTGATCGCGTTTTTGACGTTACCGAGCAGCGTATTGACCCAGTTGAACTGCGGATTTGCCACGCTGGCACGGCGCAACTGAACACGCTGAGGATGGCCATCTCCATCCGTTTGCACGGCGGCGACAAACGGGAACTTGTGCTCAGCGCCGCGCCCGCGCTTTCCCGGCCGTTCACCGCCGAGGTAGTCGTCATCCATCTCGATGCGTCCGGAGAGCTTCTCTCCCTGGTTACGCGCTCGTGCATGACCTGCAGCAGCTTGTGTTTGAGCTTCCAGGCGGTGTTGTAAGCGACGCCAAGCTCCCGGGACAGCTGCAGTGCCGAGATGCCACTCTTGCGCTGGGTCAGCAGATAAATGGCCAGAAACCAGGTGGTCAGCGGCAGGTGCGTGCCATGGAAGATGGTGCCGGCGGTCAGCGAGGTCTGGTGATGACAGCGATGACACTGATAGAGCCCCCGCGACAGCCGGCAGCCGGTGTTATTGCCACAATCGGGGCACACGAACCCTTCGGGCCAGCGATGCTGGAAGAGGGCGGCCTGGCATTTTTCTTCTGTGCCATACTCCTTGAGAAACGCCGGCAGAGACAGGCCGGGCTGGAACTGAATCGGATTGAGTGCCATGACGTTACCCCCTGTACTGTATATAATCACAGTGTAGAGCAGGCTGATCAAAATGGGTAATCAGCACAATTATTGGGAAGTCGGTTCGGTGAGGCGCTCGCGCAAGGCCCGGAGTCGCTTCGCGTCAAAACCGAGACCGCGTTCGAGATAATCCTCGATGCCCCCGAAGTTCGCCCCGATAGCCTCAAGAGACGCCTCTATGTAGGCTGGACGGGCGGCCGTGAATGCCTCCACGACGGACCCGGGAGTTCCGGGCGGCATAAGGTGACTGAGGTCGCGCCGATAGGCGTTCGTCAGAAGGTAGTCCTCGATAACTACTGATTTGGTCGCCCCAAGCGCCATGAGAAGGACGGCAACTCCGAAGCCCGTCCGATCCTTTCCACTCACGCAATGAACCAACATTGGTCGACCCGCTGCCCTCTCCACCTCTTCAAGCATCAGCCGGTACTCCGCACAGTGGTGCACAGGATATCGTCGGTATTGCTCCGTGACTGCCCGCTCAACTTCGGCAGCATCGATGCGCAGATCGCGCAGGGCATTCAGCATTTCCGAAACACCGTCCGGCCAAAAGCCGACCTCCGCGATTCTAAGCCTTACTCCAGCCGGGAGTCGATTCGGCTGACTCACCCGCTCGCTGGGAACTCGGAAATCGATCAGGCCGTACAGGCCCAATGCGGCGACGCGTTCGAGATCCTGATTGGTCAGTGCCGCCAGCGAATCCGAGCGAAATAAGCAGCGCCACTTCGTCTGCCTCCCGCCCGCGACCGGATACCCGCCGAGGTCACGAAAGTTCACTGCGCCTTCGAGAGGCAGCAGGCGGTGTCGTTCAGAACCTTTGGGACTCATCGGCTACGCCCTCCCCTTAAGCGAGTCACAGATCCAGCACCAGCACCGGACCCTTCGAACGGGAGACACACGCGGTCAGGGTATTCGCACGCTCACCCTCGCTCAATACGAAGTCTCGGTGATCAACTTCTCCGGCGAGGTAACGCACTTTGCACGTAGCACACAATCCATTCTGGCAGGACGTTGGTATTTTGATGCCATGTTCAGCAAGGACCTGGACAATTGACTTGTCGTTGGGAACGGTCAGCGTCGTGCCCGAGCTGGCAATCTTGATCTGGAACCCGAGCTCCAAGGCGTCGTCATTGCTAACTTCTGGCCCCGCTTCCACAGAAGCCGCCTGGGGGCCGACAAAGTGCTCGCAATGGACGGCATCCGTGGGCCAATGCGCACACGCCCGCGCGCAAGCCGCCATGAACCCCGGTGGCCCACAGTAATATAGCTGCCACCCATGCTCGTACGGGTGCAATACTTTCGTGAGATCCAGACCGTTGGCCGGATTACCTCCATCATAGTGCATGACCACGCGTCCCTTGGTCACAAGCTCGGCGAACTCTTCATGGAAGGCTGCGTCCGAACTCGACTTCGCACAATAGTGAAGGGTGTAGTTGAGGCCTAAGCGTTCGAGCCGGTGCACCATCGCCTTGAGGGGCGTGATGCCGATGCCGCCGGCAAGCAGGAGGTAGTAGGGAGCCCCCTCCACAAGCGGAAAATTGTTGCGGGGCTGTCCGACAGCGACGAGCCGCTGAGTATGTATGCGCTCGTGGATGGCGACCGACCCCCCTCGCCCATTATCTTCCCGCAAGACCGCGATCAGGTATCGGTGGCGGTCTTGCGGGTCGTTGCAAAGAGAGTACTGCCTCACACGCTGGTCCCGGAAATACAGATCGATGTGGGCTCCGGCCGTGAATTCCGGCAGTTCACCTCCATCCTCCCGCACGAACTCGTAGGAATTGATTCCGATTCCTTGATAGGTGATCTGCCGAACTCTCAGTCTCAGAGCGCCTTCGGGATACTTGCCGGTCGGGTCTAGTCCAAGCATCGTTGTCGTGTCCAGTTCAAGCATGGTGGTCGGATCCGGTTCAAGCATGGCCCGCTTAGTGCGGAGGACTTTTTGCTACGCCGAAACTTGAACCGGCAAGATTTTTCGGATGAGACGCAGCCGCCCATCAGCTTTTTGCGCCCCTTCAAAGATTCGCTTCGATCTCATCAAGGCGCTCGAGAATGTACGCCCTCCGCTGCTCAACCGGCAGTTCGTCGCATTCCTTCATCACTGCAAGCACCTGGTGACATGCCTTTCTGATGACGGCGCTATCATCTTCTTTATCCGCGCGTCGGCGGATTTTTAGTCGGGTGTCGGAAGTACATCTCGGCAGCGTATCCCCGCTGCTCGCCTCGGCCTTCGCATACACGGGGTCCGGCGCCGTCTTGCCCGCAACAGCGTCCCGCAAAGCCGAGCGGGCCATGTAGACGCCGACGTCCGATCGCCCTGGGTGCTCCAGCCCGTGAATGGCCATTGGCCCCTGACTCACAATAACTTCGTAGTCACCCGGAGCGCGCTGCATCTCATCGTAGCTTCTATGCTGCGTCTGTCCAATCAAAAAATCAATCTTGTCGATCCCGCAGTCCTCCTCTCTTCCGGCGTGATCCGGGTCCACCTCGTCGTTAAAATGCCGCCAGCCGAAGGCGATCGAATGTTCATCGTCGACAGGCACCTGCCATCGGCTCATGGCGGGGCCAGAGTGGCGCTGTGGTGCCGCCGCCACAATTGCGGCGTTCTGCATATAGTTGGGGAAGGCCATCTGCGAAATGCGAACCCACACATCCTCGTCCGACAAACGACGCCCAGCGGTGAAAACCATGCCGTTGTTGAGATCGGTCAGATGCCAGTCGATTATAGGTAACTCACCGAAGCCCCCCTCGAGGGTCGCGCCCTTCGCGATACTGTCGTCCACGCCAGCGACCGTCATGTTATTGTGCAGAATGGCCGTATGGTAATGGTCAATCTGGTTCTCGTAAACTTGCAACCAGTTGCAGTGAAATACGTTAGAGAAGGGAACCAGGCGGGTTCCCTCCGGAAGCACATAGCCATCGAATATGGGGAACGCCGGCTTCTGGTCTGGCGGCCCCATGTACGCAAACACGAGGCCGTCTCGCTCAAACGCCGGGTAGGCGCCCTGGCAAACGGTGTCCTTCAGAGGCGATCCGGAGGGTTCCGCTGGCGCCTCCAGAAGCCTGCCGTCGACATCGAAGTGCCAACCGTGATAGCAGCAGCGAATACCTTTTTGCTGCACGATCCCGAATTCGAGCGAAGCCCCCCGGTGTGCGCACTTCCGGTGCAGCACACCAACCTCTCCTTCGCGGTCCCTGAACGCCACCAAGTCCTCGTGCATGATCCGGATGGCCTTCGGAACGTCGGTCAGCTCCTGCGACAGGCATACCGGCTGCCAATAACGACGCATGTACTCACCCATCGGCGTGCCGGGGCCAGAACGTAGGATCTCCAAGTCCGAAGGCGCCTTGTTTTGCAGGTCGCGTAACAGGTAACCGCCATACGGCGTGCTTTGATCCTCAGACGTTGTCGCTTGATGTTTGCTAATGTTCATCAGACAATTTCCTTTACTTTCAAGGGACAATTCCCCTTGGTCATGGGCTTCACATTACTCTTAATGTAATGCGTTTTTATACTTCTACCTTAGTCAGCGCCAATAGAGATGTCATTAGCGGTACCGGACAAAAACACCGCTTCATGTTGGCGTTTTGCGCAAAGGAATGTCTGCAGAACACTTCCTGATTACTCTTCTTGATCAACCTGTTCTATGCTAGGAGTCTGCGCGGCAGAAGTATTTTAAGCCAACATTCCCACTGCACCTGACAACGGTTGGGCTCATGGTCGCGGCCGACCGAGATTTCCAGCCAGGCTAAATCTCGGTTTTCCACCACTGCCCTGGCTACAGGCAAGGTGACAGCCGTACACTGGGCACTCTATACGCCCACGTGTCCCTCAGATTTTCTACACCAGTCTCATCAGTGTGCTCATTCGCCTGAGGTTGAGCGATAGGCAGACCAGATCCCATTCACCTTGTACCGCGTTGAGACCTCGCAGACTGAACTGCCGGAACCCCAACACATTCTTGATCCAGCCGTTGACCGCTTCAACCAAGTGCTTGCGCTGCCCATAAACGGATCGTCCGGCGGCGGTGGCCAGTTTCTCCGCCATCCGCGCCGTCGCCGGATACCGGGTCGCGTCTATTTCTCCGGGTTTCCTACCTTCCCGCCGCAGTGACACATAACCATCAATGCCGTTGACCTCCAGCGTCTGAAGATCACCCTCCTTACGGTAGCCGGCATCGGCCAGACACTGCCGGGGATAGGTGCCCAAGGTGTCTTTCACGTCGTTCAGTAAGGGCAGCAGATAACCGTTATCACTGGGATTACTGCCCTGATGATTGGCAACAATAAGCTGGAACTCACCATCAACGGCCAGCTGGCCGTTGTAGCATTGCTGGAACCCATCCGATGTTTTCATAATCCGGCTTTGGGGATCGGTGAAGTTACTCTGGTCTTTGTCGTCCGGCACTCCATAATCCCTTTTGAAATTCCGGCCACCACGGGGCGAGCGACGATCGTCGTCCGAGGATCGGCCCCGGGCCTTGTCTCGCTCCTTCTGGTCCGCTTCCAGCTTCTCCTTGGCGGCACGGATCTTGTCCAGTCGTGCCTGGCGGGGCTGAAACTCTTCAGGGAGTTCATCACCGCGTTGATCCGGGCCGAACTGCTGATCTTCCTCTTCATCCGTTCGACGAGCCTGGCGGCACAGCTCATCCACCTCTTTGGACAGGCGTTTTTCTTCTTCCTGCATACGGCCATAACTCATGGCTTTGTGCTTGCTGGCATTGGCCCGAACCTTGGTGCCATCAATCGCCAGCGTTCCCAGGGTGATCAGCTCTGCTTCTTGGGCGATCCGGACGACCTGAACAAACACAGCCTTGAACGCCGCCAGATGCTGTTTGCGGAAATCGCAAATGGTTCGATGCCTGGGAAAATTGCCTGCTGCCAGTACCCGGAAGGCCACGTCCTCTTCCAGCTTCCGGGCGATTTTGCGGGATGAAAATGTGCCCGTCGCGTAGGCGTAGATCAGAACCTTCAGCATCATCCGTGGATCGAAGGGGGAGTTGCGCCGGCCGTCCCCGTCGTAACGGGCATAAAGCGCACTTAAATCCAGCTCCTCGACGACATCGCTGACAAAATACGCCAGATGGCCTTCAGGCAGCCACTCGTTCAGGCTTGGGGGAAGGAGCAATTCCTGGTCGGGCGAATACGGGCGGAAAGTGGTTCCCATCAGACTTCCTGCTGCTGAAGAATTTTGGTCTATTCTGCCACAAAGTGACTTCTGCCGCGCAGACTCCTAGGGGCTATCCTGTTAGCGCCACCACCCACTACATGTTGTGTTTGTTTTCCGCTTTGATTTTCTGGTAGGTGAATGATTCTGTTGCTACGGGGTAACTATTCGGCTCACTTTTCTGAAAAAAAGCTTGACAGGGTTTTTCGTCAAATCCCAAGAATGTCGGCCACCCTCGGCGCCTTGCCGTAAAGGCACGTTCAAAGCGCCTGTCATCCTGTCAGCAGCGCTTTAGGCTGGCAGACATCCCCGGGCGAGTCGTCCACAAGAAACCTGGCGCAAAACCGTGCTCATGAGGAAAAATCGACCTGAAAAAGTCGTGCGATAATAGTCGCATCAAACGACCGGGCTCAGGTTCATGAAGACCCATAACAGGGGTATCGACGACATTCTGGCAACCGTCAGGCAACAACTTCAGGACGACAAAACGCTGTCGGTGTCGTTGCGCACGACCATTGAATTGCTGATAGCCTTGATCCAGGTCCTGGCCGGGCGACTTGGTACGGACAGTGCCAACAGCAGCAAGCCGCCCTCCCAGGACCCGAACCGCGCCAAAAAGAGTCGCCGCAAAGGTGAGCGCAAGCCGGGTAGCCAGCCCGGACGGATCGGCAAGACCCTTCAGCCGTTAGAGGATCCGGATGTGATCCGCGCGGTAAAGCTGGACGCCGCACACTGCCGAAGGGCAGCCAGTTCTGGATGGGCACTACGCTGATCAGCTCTTGTCGCCCGAATCGCCTGCTGAGCGGATCGCGAAGTCGGCCATCATAAGCGCGAGGTCGACGGACATCCGTTCGCGGTGCCGGCGCATATCGACTCCCGTCATCTCTTCGAATTGCGAGAGGCGGTAGCGCACAGTCTTTTCGTGAACGTACAGTCGCTTTGCCGAGAGTTTAAGCGAACAGTCGTTGCTTAGATAGGTCCGGACCGTCTTGCCAAGGACCCCGTGGTGCGTCGAGTCGTACTTGAACATCGGTGCCAGCAGACCGCTGACAAAGGCACTTGCACCCCGACCGTCGTTCCCGCCCCTCCCATTACAGCTGCCTTGCAGCAGGAGCGCCAGCACGCCGAGGTGTTCGTACATCACCACGGGTTTCGTCGGTGTCCCCAGCTTTACGACGGCGCGTGCAGCACACTGCGCCTCGCCATTCGCCTGAGGTAGTTGCGACGGTAACTCGCACGGGGCGCTGACGCCCCAGAATGTCCTCACTCCCTCTAACTCCAGGATCTCTTCGTGTACTGACTTGAGCACTCTTTTCACACGAGCGGCGTCTCCGCCTGAGATGATTGCAACCACCAAGTCGCCCCGGGAGGTAATAAGCTCCAGTGCCCCGGAGCTCAGCGAGCGCTTACACACTTCACGCACAGTACGCAGCTTAAGCTCGACCGTGTCCATGTTCCAGCCTTCGTACTGTGCAGTTTCGGCCAGTTCCTCGATCACGCCGTGAACGACCCGGCACGGCCCCTGCAGATCGATGTCGAAGTCCCTGAGCCGATCAAGTGCGGACTGTCTAATCGACGCCTTACCTTCAAGCAGGTCCCACATCAACGCCCCGAGCGCGGACGCGCGGGCCTCACTCGCCGCGCGCCGCTCGAGGCAGTAGAGTGCGCTCGCAACAGCCGCCTGTCGCATCGCGATTTCGTGGGAATCGTCGGGCACGGTCGGGGACAGCGCGCATATCCATCCAGTGCGTTTGCCGCCGACGATGATCGGCCGCGCTAAAAGCCAAACATCCTGACACCGCTCGATCGCGGTCGCGTTGTTGGTGTGCTCGGACAACTGCCAACTAGAGCGCTCCATTAGAGCCCTCCAGTCCTTGTTCGCGGCACCCGCGGGATAGGCCGCAATAACCCCAAAATCGACACCACCCAAGAGCGCAACCTCCAAAGCCGCATAGCGGGCAACGATTCGCACAATCGCGACAGCACCGCCGTTGTCGAGCAACCCCTCGATCAAGTCATCTTGCAGACGCGTGGACAGTTGCACTAAATCATTCTGCCGGTGCAGGTCCTCGTTGGCTTGAGTAAGCTGCAACATGGTGGCTTGCTGGCTCTCGTACAGCTCGGCATTCTGGATTGCTACTGACGTCAGATTGGCGAGCGTGACAAGTCGCTGAAGGTCCTGGTCGGTAAAAGGCACGCTACGCCTACGCCAGACTTCGAGGACGCCGATCACTTTCTCGCCGTCATCCAGCAACGGAGCCCCCGCAGCGCAACGTATGCTCTCATCTATCGCGAGCCAGAAGAAGTCGTCGCTCAGCCGGCCACTACCGAAGTAGTCGTCAACCTTGCATGGGCGCTCAGTGTCGAAGACGTGGCCGGCAAGCCCTTGCCCTCGCTTCATCCTCAGCCGGCTGACGTCCAAAGTATCGTTGCCCACGCAACCTCGCATCATGAGCTCATCGCCGTCGCGTAGGAACACCCCACCAATATCCGCGCCAAGTAACCGGGCTCCCTCGCGCACAATCAAAAATATGACCTCGTCCGAATTCCTCACGGAAAGGATGCGCTTGGCGATCTCCTGCAAGCTACCAATCTCGTCTATCGTGTCGCGCGTGCCGCAGTTACGATTTGCTGCCGTCAGCGCAAGATTGAAGCCGAGCACCAGCGAGCGCAGCAGGCTGGCCCGGTCCGCATCGATGACCTGTTGATCAATTAAAACGCCCACTCCCGGCGTCACAGATATGAAGGAACCGAGCTTGGGCAAGCAAATAATGTCGTGCGACGTCGAGAGCGTTTCCGGAACCTCGGTCAACCGCTCGCTTATTAGTCGCGAATGGCAGCCGCTGGAGCAGTACCAACCACCGCAACTGCGTTCGATCACGATCGCTTCGCACCGGCCGAGTAACGCGGAGACGCTTTCTGCCGCGATCTCCTTCACTTCTTGCTCGGACACGCGCGCGGCGTCGGTCATCAGACGTAATGCCTCGTTGAGCTCCCCGGCGAACTTAAAGGCTGGCACCAAATCAACCGTCGCCAGTCCCTGCGAGACGGCGACCGGGTACCCCTTATTCCTCACCTTCTGCATCGCTTTCTGCTCCCGTCCCCTTGTAGCGAATGTTCAGTCGACCAAAGACACCCTCCACTTGACGCCCAGATTTCTCCGTGTGGGCGCGGAATCAAATACTCGGCGCCCACTTTTGTGAAGCCCACCTGAGCGCACGCCCAGTAACGGCCTAGTCATGTAGTATCGCGTTCTCGCCCGAGAACGGTGAGGATATCCTCGTGAAACTCAAACCAGATGTTGTGAACAGAGTCGATGGTGGGGTTACAAACGTAATCACGCTCGCCCGCGTCAACTCGATCCATGCTCCGCTCCATGCGGCCCACGTATCCGGAATAACGGGGGATGATCGGCACCAGTCGCCCAATGTCCTTTGCCAGCCGTTCAGCCGTCTGCAGCACGCGCTGCTCGCTGCGATCAGACCCGTCGGTCTCCTGCCATTCGGTCACATCCACAACGAATCGCTTGTTGAGCGACTCGAAGCTCTGATACCAATCGGACAGCACCGTGTCGGAGCGCAGATCGGCATAGACCTCTTGGTAGTAGCTCATCACTTGCGCGATGCCGTCCTCAAGCAGCATCACTCCGTCCACCCCACCCATGTCCATTTCCATTAACCAGCCCTGCTCCTTTGCAGCCGCGAGACAGCGCGCGACGTCGTCCACCTCCGCACCTGTCATCTCGATGACCTGCGGTGCAGCGACGACCTTTTTCAGGTACACCGCATTGAGTACTAGGAAGTCTGTTTCAGTAAGCATCTTCACTCTAACCGCCCGGACTTGCTCCGGGCGGTCCTCCTTCAATCGTTGATTCCGCCGACGGTTCGGTCGACAATGGATAAAACCCGACCGCTTTTCGCCGGACTCCACAACCGAATTTACTCCGGCAGCTTCGCATAGACGCGACCCAGCTTTCCGTCGCACTCCATCAGCAACGGCGTGCCGTCTGGAATGGAATCACACCCCTCAAGCGTCAGCGTCATAACGATCGGTACGCGGAAGTTCCGCCCGACGATGCCCAAGTGGGACTCCGGCGTACCACCAAACGTGATGATGCCGGCCGGCTTCTTGTAAAGAATTGGCGCGACGAAAGTAGTCGTTCCGCCTGATGTGACCACCACGGTATCCTTGATTTTTTCCGAGTTGGACATCAGCTTGATCATATCTTGCGGGTTGGTCAAGTTTAGGGCAACACCCTTTTTCCTACCGACCGTCACAACATTGTAGCCTTGGCCGATAAAACGGTAACCGTCGATATCGTTGACTTTTTCGTTACTCATCTGAACTTCTCCTCTTCCCGGTTAAATGTCCATCTCTGCCAAGCCGCTATCCTCCGGCGACAAGAACAGCCACGGCATCACGGGCTCCTGTGGAGGGTAGATGAACATGACTTCCTTGAGGCGTAACGGAAAGTCCTCTTTCCGCAGGGTCGTCCATTCCCAGTCTCTATCCCACTTGATCTTAGCGGGCTCCTTGCCAAGTTTGTCGATATCCAGCGTCGCCAGTTCTTGGGCGCTATAATACGGCGGAAAATTGCCCTTATAATAGTCAACATAGCACAGGAATTCGTCGCCCTTCGACTCGATGCAGACAATGACGCATTGTGCGTAGAACCCGGCGTTTGCTCGGATGAAGTACTTGGTCTCCTTGTTGAGCCATTCCTCGAACTCGTCGGCCGTTTTGAAGTCCTCGCTCAGCGCCCACTCCTCATGGGTCCAACTGAACCGCTTTTCGCTCTCTTTCTTCACTGTGATTTTAGACATGGTTACTCCTTTTAGGCGAGTCGCCGTTAATCAGTTGTTGATCTCGTACCTGCCGGCCTTGGTTCCTCTGCAGCGAAATCCAGGTAGTTGCGGCGGAGGTGCCCCCAGCCCAGCTGTTGAATTGCGCTGTACTTCTGCGGCTTTGTCGTAACCCTTTAAGAAGTATTCCATGCTGCGCGTTTCCATCTCCCAGAACCCCATTTCGGTTGCCTCAGCCTCGAGGTCATGGGCACGCACATAAGGGAGGGAGGCCGCAACATAGGTCCAGTTGCCTTCCAAGATTTTGTCGAATTTGGGCTTCATCGCAAGGTACTGGTACATCCGCTCCACTGCGCCTTCCAACTTCTGGATGTGAGTTTCCAGCTCGCTGAGCGGTATGCGGGTTGATTTGCCACGTGGATAGTCTTCATCCCTCATGTACACTGCAACTTCCAGGAGCGCCTCATCCTCGTAGTCTCCTGGGTCGCAGAAAATCGTGCCGGTGTTGTACATGGAAAACATCTTCAACTTACCACTCTTGCGATCGCGCATCATTTTCTTTTTATCGTAGGTTAGTACCAGCGTATACGAGAATGGCAGGTCGCCGACGACGTAGGTCCACGGGAACGCCTTCTCGTTGACGAAGCAGTCCCTGACAATCATTAACCGGTCGCCCAGGTCATACGGGCCGGTGTCGCCAAGGCCTGTCCGGTTATCGTAGTGGTCGAGGAACCCCATTAACTGGACCAGCGAGTTGAACTGGCCCACGGTGGCCCGCAAATCGGGATCACGCAGCGATTCCACCTTCTCACCCACGTCCTCCACCACATCCTGGTCGAGCACCTGCAAGACATATCCGAGGTCCATGACCGCCGGCTTCTTCTGCCGCATGTAGCCTTCGAAGACGGTCTTCCAGAAGCTGTAGATAACCCGCAGGTTGTCGAGATAGTCGTTCGGCCCAATGAAACCCCCGTTAACGAGGAACAACCTGCCGAACAGCGCGATCCCGCAGCCCCACTGGATATCGCAGGGAGTGATGGTCTTGATGCCAAACTCGCGGTGCCCTGAGCTACAGGTCGCGCGTATCCCCTCCATGCCGACCTTCTCGCCTATCCACCTGTACAGCGCAGGATGCTGCAGGAATGTAGTTTGAAACGACAACATCTCGTATTCCGCTCTGGGAATCAGTGGGTTCGCGCCCTCCGTGCCTCTCCTAGCCAGTACGTCGGCCACATACCAAGAATTGTGTTTTGCCCACTTGACGGTTTCTTCTAGGGGCATAAGTTCAAGCTTATTCATTTATATTCTCCTTCACCTTCTTTGTTCTTCTCGGAAAAATCCATAACATCGTGCGGCTTACGCTCTCCTCGGATGGCCGGCAGCCGCCGCCGCCCCCCGTCGGTCTCGCCTCGGCGACGCTGCTAAGCAGTCGTCACGACTGTCCACCAGCGCCGGCCAAAGCATCTCGCGCTCCTCGCGACAATCTAAGGACAACGTCGCCCAACGCAGCAAGTAGCTCGGAATCGGCGATACTCGACCACGACAGTGCCACCACACTCGTATGCGCACGTCGACGCCTAGGTCGCTGCTATTCACTACGCCTCACTGTCATCAGCCGCCGCATGCATTTCGCGGTCGGCGCGCGTCGGCACCCCTTCGACGGGTTGTGGCTCGACATCGCACACGTCCTCGCCCGCCGTGGCGTCATAGACTGAACTGTCGCAACCAGCCGAGCACAACCACGCCACCAACTCCTGTGGCCACAACGCCACTTTCCCGGCACCAGCATCAAGCAATTGGCGCTCGCTATGCATGCCCCAGACCACGCCGATGGCGGCAATGCCGACTTCCGCGGCTTCCACCACATCGCCCGCAGTGTCGGTGACAAGCACGCAGTCCGTTGGCTCTAGCGCGCTGTCGCTAGTTGGCTCCTCGCAGTATGCCGGACTGCAGAAGCGCTGCGCGGCGTAGCGGTGGTCGCTGAGGAATAGGCGCATTGATTCAGCCTTCCTCGGCTGCACATCGCCGGAGAACACGTGCGAGAAACAGGTGGCAATGCCGGCCTCGACCAGAATGTGCCGGATGGCACTAATGCCATTGGTTGACACCACCGCCAGCGTGCAATGCTGCGCCAGCATGCGCACCACGTCGCCCATGCCGGGGATCAGCGCCGGGTGGTAGCGCGTACGCAGGAGTTCCATGAAGTGCTGCTTAGCTGCATCTGCCCGGCGCTCGTCGGGGAACAGTCGCGCCAGCGACTCGAAGAAGTTGCCCTCGAACATGCGAAAAAATGCGTCGCGCGTGTCGACGCCGAGATCGAACTTGCGGTTCGTCTCGGCGAACAGCTCCCATGAAGCTGAGCGTGTGTCCACCAGTGTGCCGTCCATGTCGAACAGAATCGCTTGAGGCATGGCAGCTGGCTCGCTCATCGCACCGAGGCCCGCGAGGTTCCGGGTGCACTGTTGAGCGCGTTCAAGACCGGCAACTCGATGAAGTCCATGATTTCGCCGTAGCCGCGCTGTTCGGCGCAAGTCCACTCACTCAGCGTATTGAATCCGATACTGTTGGGCACGTAGATCCAAGGCATGGTGGTCAGCGCGCGCCCGTTCAGGTTCCAGACACGGTCGTCGCTGTCGGTCAGCCGCAGCGCGACCGTTTCGGGGTACCGTTCCTGATTGCGCACCGCCTGGCCGGTGCCGGCCTTCAACCCGAAGACTTTTCCTCGGTCTAGAACGTAGCCGTGCGCCAGCCACAAATCGCGCCCGTTTTCACGCGCCGGGTCGAAGCCGAATATGGCGTGGATTGCGAAGTCCTGCGAGAAGTGGGCGTGCAACCAGCTCATTGCCGGCGCGCCACGCTCCGGGCGCGGCCCCCAACTGTGATCCATGGTCGAGACGCAGTCGATCGGCACCCTGCGTCCACGGAGGGTTACGCTGCCGGTGAACACGCCGGTCTGGTCGAAATGCCCATTGTAGGCCGTGCCCCATGCGAACTTTCCCTCGGGAGAGGAGGCGCACATCGGATCCATCTCGGGGTCGTGAATGTCGAACGCGGGCATCAGGGCTTCGTAGCGCACGTCAATGCTGGTTCCCTCCCCATCGTCATAGTGAATCTGCCAAAGTCGGTTGGGCTCAAGGCAGCGCACTTGCAGGCCGTTGCTCAAAGCGTAATCGCGCAGGTTGCGCGGCTCCGGGATCGGGATTGCGGAGCGCATGTCACAGAAATCCGCATCCCAGTGCGTCACCGTACGCTGGGAATTCATGCATATCGACGAGGTCACCGTTCCGAGATTAGTGCGGAATAGCGCATACACTCCGACATTCAAGTGCTCTTCGGCATTGTAGAAGCCAAAGTAGTTGGTCTCTGCCCAAGTTGGGTGCGCTCGGTCGGGTTGATGAAAGTCAGCGTCTTCGTCTCTAATCACGGGTTATCCCTCTTTAGCTCTTAAATAACTATATATGTATGGTTAAACATAGGCGGCGGTGAAAGTGGGCGCTATAGCGCTGGAAGACAAATCAATGCAGTGCACATTATCCGGTCGCGGTAGGAATGCTGATTACCCAGCACCCCCCGCACAGATCCCAGCGTGCGCTGCTAACGCACTGGGCTCCTCCCTCGGGTTCTGGCGTCAAAACGATGCAACGGCTGTGGATGCAAGATACGGACTTTCGGAAAGAAGAAGTTACGGATCGCAGCGAAGCGTGACCAGGGCATTCTGTGGCGTTGGCTTCGACGCCGGAGCATCTTGAGCCATAGCCGAGATACCCGGAACACGAACCCCGACACCCTCTCCCCGTTTCCAGAGACGGCGAAGTAGTTCATGTGCCCCTGGATTACTCGGCGGAGCCAGCGCCCGGTTTCGCCAATGGGCCGATTTATTCGCCGTCGCAGGGCGTCTTTTACCGCCCGCCCCTGCGCCCGCATTCGCTTGCGCGACGTTACGCGGGCAGTCTTGAGCCAGCCATTTTGGCGAGATCGGGTACAATAGTGAGTAAAGCCCAGAAACTCGAAAGTTTCCGGCTTCCCCAAACCCCTTTGCCGACGCTTCGCCGTAAGCAATGGGATGGACTCCTCCTCACCTCCCCGGCATCTACGTGCCAAAATGGTGAGTGATTAGTCAACCATCATGAAGATGAGGAGAAGCCCAAGTGAACATTATCCGTGTCGGTGTTGATATTGCCAAATCAGTTTTCCACGTGCACGGCGTAGACCGTCACGGTAAGACGCAATGGCAGGGCAAATACTCTCGGCAGAAGTGGCTTGATGCCCTCAGCCGTAAAGTACCCGCCGGTGCCGAGATCGGCATGGAGGCTTGCGCGTCATCACACCACTGGGCCCGGGAACTCCAGAAGCGGGGGTATCATGTTCGGTTGATTGCCGCCCAGTTTGTCAAACCCTACGTCAAGAGCAACAAGAACGATCGGGTAGACGCGGAAGCGATCTGCGAAGCCATGAGTCGTCCGAACATGCGATTTGTTGCCCCCAAGACGGTTGCCCAGCAGGACATTCAGGCCGCTCACCGTATTCGGGAAGAGCTTGTTGGGCAGCGGACTGCTAAAGCCAACCAGATACGAGGGCTGGTGGGCGAGTACGGTATTATCGCCCCGGTGGGCATCCAGCAGCTTCGCCGCACCTTACCGGGATGGCTCGAAGACGCCGAGAACGGGCTTACCGATGCTGGCCCGTCGCTTACTCAACAACATCAATCAGCGCATTCTTCAGCTTGATGAGGAGATCCTGGCTTACGATCGGGAGATCGAAGCCATCGCCCGGCGCGACGAAAAAGCAAAGCGCCTGATGGCCATACCAGGCATCGGGCCCCAAACCGCGACAGCCATACTTGCCACCGCGCCTGCCCCCAAACAGTTCAAAAGCGGGCGACACTTTGCCGCCTGGCTGGGCCTGGTGCCACGACAATACTCGACCGGCGGCAAGGTCCAACTTGGGAGAATCACCAAGCGCGGGGACAAGTACCTGCGAACATTGTTGATCCATGGTACCCGAGCGGTGATCGCAAAATTACCGGATAAAAATGATCGCCTCAGTCGCTGGGCGCGGGAACTGGTGGAGCGGCGAGGGTACAAACGGGCCGCAGTAGCAATGGCGGCCAAGAACGCCCGGATCATATGGGCACTACTCATGAACCAGACAGAGTTTAAGTCACAGCCTGTGGAGGGCTAACCGAGCAACAACGACAGGCAGAACACGCCTGCCAGCCGAGTCTTGCAACGGCAAGCGATGACGGAACGGTCAGACCGAGAGTAATAGAGCCTGCTGAACTTTGCGGCTGATAAAAGCCGACTAACGAATGAGGCCATCACTCACACGCATCATCATCCTGGCCCGGGCAAAAGCGCCCACAAAGAGGCCGAATGTAGAACCGCAGTCTCAAACCGCGCTCCGGATTCAAATGGCGTTGCTTGACCGCAGGGGGAGTCCATGTAGAATGCTCCAATGTTTTTAGGGGGACTTTTTGGGCACAAATAGTAGCGCCCCATCTACATCCACGGCGAGTAATTCCTGGTCATAGAGTCGTTCGAGTGCTGCTGGAACCAGCATCCGTTCGGCCGGGCCCCAGCAGGCATCGCCATTGGGATAAAGCAATAGTAGATGATCACACCAGCGTGCTGCCAGGTTCAGGTCGTGCAGGCACATAAAAACCGAATTCCCGGCACGAGCTTGTTCGGTGAGTAACTGCAGTACTGACACTTGGTGGTGGAGGTCCAGATGATTAGTGGGCTCGTCCAGAAGCCAGGTATCAGGCTCCTGGGCCAGGACTGTGGCAATGGCCACGCGCTGGCGCTCACCACCGGATAGTGTGTTCACCAGTCGATCGCTCAGATGGGCCACATCCAACTGTTCAAGGGAACGGCGGGCGATACCTTCGTCATCACCGGTTTCCATTTGCCAGGGTGACAACCAGGGGTGGCGGCCAATCAGGGCAGTTTCCAGCACCGTCGCGGGAAAACCGTCCTGCCTCTCCTGGAACACCAGGCCCAGTTGTTGTGACACCTTTTTGCGCTTCAGCTCCACCAGGCGGTGCTCACCCAGATAGACCTCCCCGGCACGGGGCGGCCTCAATCCTGCCAGGGTATGGAGCAAGGTCGTCTTGCCAGCACCATTCGGGCCCAGCACACCCCACATTTGCCCGGGCTGAATGATGAAATTCAGCGCCTCGCCGTCGTCTCGCCCGGGAATATCGATCACCAGATCTCGTGCCTGTAGCGGGTTCATCAGCGGCTCCGGTACAGCAGATAAAGGAAGGTCGGCACACCCAGCAGGGCGGTAATGACCCCTACCGGTAACTGCTCCGGCGCGATGACGACTCGTGCCAAAGTATCCGCCAGAACCAGCAGTGTGCCGCCGGCCAGGGCACAGGCAGGCAGGATCAGGCGCTGATCGTTGCCCAGCACCAGCCGCAGCATGTGTGGCACCACAAGACCAACAAAACCGATGCTGCCCGCCATGGACACTGCGGCTGCGGTCAGTAAGCTGGCAAGCACGTAGATCAGCCATTCCAGGGACCTTACCGAAACCCCCAGCGCAGCCGCCTGTAGCGGGCCACGGGCAAGCACATTCAGGCTGCGCCCGAGAGGAAACACCAGGGCGCAGACCATTGTCAGCAATACCAGAGCGGCTACAGGGTTGGCGGCATGGGAAAGATCCCCCATCAGCCAGTAAAGCATCCCGGGTAGTTGTCGGGCGGGGCTCATGGCAAGAATCAGCGTCATGATCGCGCCCCACCCAGCGGCCACCACCACCCCGGTCAGCAGCAACCGTGAGGGCGTCCAGCTTCCGGTTCCGTGGGCCAGGCCGAACACCAGCAGCGTTGCCAGCAGGGCGCCTGCAAATGCAGACCCGGACACAAAGGCCCCAGCGAACCCCGCCAGCATCGCCAATAAGGCACCTACGGCAGCACCCCCAGACAATCCCAGAATGTAGGGATCCGCCAGCGGATTACGGAGCAGAACCTGCATCAACGCTCCGGCCACCGCCAGCAGACCACCAGTGGCAAACGCACTGAGGGTGCGCGGCAGGCGCAGTTCCAGTATCAGTGTCTGATGCAACGGGCTGCCAGTGCCGATCAGGACCGCCCAGCTGTCTGCAAAGGAGAGGGAGGCGCTACCAATACTGACGGACAGTGCCATGCACAGCAGGCTGATCACGGCAAGGGCGCCCAGGGGGCGACTATAACCCGGCACGGGCCTGCTCCAGGGTCTGGCAAAGGTGTCTGGTGCCGTCGAGCATGCGCAAGGTGGGCCGCTGAATCAGCGACGGCGGCACCAGGAAAAGGTGATCCCGCGCTACCGCGGTTATCCCAGGGTACTGCCGCCACCGTTCCAGCCAGCGGCGGTCTTCGCTGTCTTTGCCACCGCTGAGAATGGCTTCGGGGTTGGCCTTCAGAACCGCTTCGATGCTGATGCGGGGCACCAGACGCGGCAGATGGCCGAACACGTTGTATCCCCCACAAAGCCGAATGGCGCGGCCAATCAGCTCTTCATCATTGATGGTCATCAGTGGCTCGTGCCACACCTGGTAGAAAACCCGTACCGGCCGGGCATTACGATAGCGGTCACGCAGCTGGCGGATGGCGGCGAGAAAATCTTCTGCCCGGGTCTCACCGGTCCCGTTATTGCCGGTTAACACCGCCAGACGTTGCACGGCACTGGCGATATCCTCGAAGGTGCGAGGCTCCAGCCAGAACACCGGGATACCCAGAGCTTCAATTTTTGCCAGTTGCGAAGCAGAGTTTCCATCCCCCCAGGCCACGACCAGGTCCGGCTCAAAAGCGACGATGGCTTCCAGATCCAGCATGTTGCTGTCACCCACCTGGGGCAATTCCGCCGCCTCCGGCGGATAATCGCTCCAGGCGCTGACGGCAACCAGTTTCTCGCCAGCTCCAGCAGAGAACAGCAGCTCGGTACTCCCGGGGGACAGCGAAATAATACGTTCTGACGGCCCGTCGGGACACACTATATTGCCGCGGTCGTCCTCCGCACAGCCTGCCATCACCGGTGAAACCAGCAATAGGGCAAGTAGGAGCGAAATCCCCCCTCCCGGGAAAACCGATGGTAGCAACAAACTTCGGATCAAGCCGGCACCTTCATGAATCAGCGGGTAAAGTCATAGCGCACCGACAGGAATGCCGTGCGCCCGGCAACAATAAAATCGGTATTATCAAATCGCTTTGCCGTAGCGTATTCGTTGTCCAGTACGTTATCCACGGTCAGTGACGCGTGCCATCCGGGTGCCAGCGTCTTGCTGGCCCTCAGATCCCACACCCCGAAGCCAGCGATGCGCTCGCGACCAATGCCAAACAGGTCTTCATAGCGATGGCTTTCCGCGCGTACCGTGGTACCAACGCTCCAGGTGGCCACCTGTTTGTCCAGATCCACACGCACAGTACGTTCCGCCCGCCGGGCAAGCTGGCGCCCGTTTTCCTTGTCTTCAAAGTCACCCACGGAGGCTACCGCTTTCAGGCTCCAGCCATCGTGGTTCCAGCCACTGCTCAGTTCCACACCGCGCAACCTGGCCTCCGGAACACTACCGGCCTGGTCCTGGCTTGGCAGGGAAAGGTCTTCAACATCGCTCTGGTATACCGCCAGATCCCAAAACCAACTGATGTAACGGCCTTCGATACCGGCCTCGTAACTGGTGGCTTCCTCGGGTTCCAGATCCGGATTACCGAAATCGGGGAAGTACAGGTCATTGAACGAGGGAGCCTTGAAGGAAGTGCCGGCACTGGCACGAATACGGTGATTGCTGTCCAGTTTATAACCCACACCGGCGCCCCAGGTTTCTTCTGTTCCGTAGGCCTCGTTGTCATCGCTGCGCAGGCTCAGATGCACGTCGGCAGGGCCAAAGTTAAGCAGCGCCTGGCCGAAGTAGGCTTCGTTGGAGCGGCTGCTTTCCTCGAACGCCGTGGTACTTTCCACTTTGTCCACCAGGTACTCGGCGCCCAGAACAAATTCGTGAGTGCCGGCGGTTACCCAGTTTTCAAGGCGGGAACTACGGGTACGGGTATCAAACACACCGGGGAAATCGCTGAAGTCTTCCAGCTCATCGCGGGCATCCGCCAGGTGCAGAGAGCTGCGCCAGTTGCTGGTAACCGGTACATCCAGATTGACTCCTGCCGTCTGGAACCGGAAATCCTGTTCGCCGCCATCATATTCGGTATTGCCCTCGGCACTGAGGAAACTGAATCCGGCACGCACGCCGTTATCAAATTCGTGACGGCCACTGGCGACCCCGGAGCTATTGTCATAGCCCTTGTCGTCACCGCCCTCGATGACTGGCGCGCCGTCCGTGCGGAAATGATTGGCCCCGATGTTCACACGAGTAGTTTCGGTAACGGAGCTAAACCCCGCACCGTATTGCTGGCTGTCAAAGTTACCGGCACCCGTTTCCACCCATCCCCGGGTGCCTGGGCTGGTGGGCAGGGTAAATGCCTGCACCACACCACCCACGGCGTCCGCACCGTAAAGGCTGCTGCGGCTACCGCGAACAATCTCCACACGGTTCAGCAATTGCGGAGGCAGGAACTGCCACGCCGGCCCGCCCACGGTGGCCGAGCGAATGCGAACACCATCAACCAGAAGCACGGTGGCATCCGATGCGTGGCCCCGCATCAGCACGCCGGTCTGCTTGCCAAAGGAACCGTTACCGGACACCGTCACACCCGGTTGAGATTCGATCAGTTCGCGGAATTCCTTCGGTTGCTGACGACGGATGTCATCTTCATCCACCACCGTCACCGAGGACAGGCTTTCACCAACGGTTTTGGGCCCGAGGGTCGCTGTGACCACGATCGGGTCAAGCGACGAGGCGGTACTGGCGTCGTTGGCCAGCACATTGGAAACTGGCAGGAAAACAAGGGGAAACCCGGTCAACAGAACCGGCACAGACTTTGAAAAACCCATAATCAGCACTCGCTTTTAAACCATGCGCACCCGCATGGTGTTTATTATGTTGCGGAGCTTGAGAGTGAGACTTGGGCAGGCAGGATACGAGCCAGAGTACGGGTGTGGAACCGACACGACTCACCCACCGCCGCCGCCCTCCGCAACTTCCGGTGTGCATTCAGGCCGGTCTCCGGGCTCGCGAGTGGGCCAGCAGTGTTGGCTGATCCTGGGCAATCACCTTCCCATGCGTCACGCACAGTGGTTTTTTTGATTACCTTTAGCTCGCTTACCGTTGCGGGGGCAGCGTCGGATTTTAACCGACTTCCCGTTTTAAGCCTTTCTGCAGGCATTCTGCGGAAAAGCGTTACCTGAATACGGTATACATTTTTTTGGTGGTCAAACTATCAGCCCCTCAGGGCTAAATCAATAAATAACGCCTAATGCCAGAACAAAACGCGCCTGATCAGGCTCGGAACCAGCCAGTCGGGCAGTTCGCCGGTTGATATCATTCACCGGGCACCCACAGAACATCGTCCTTTCCCTTGCCATTGGCGTGCCTGGCGAGCACAAACAGCAGATCAGACAGGCGGTTCATATATTCCAGAACCGACTGACTGATGTCCTGGTCCTCTTTCAACCGAACAATAATCCGCTCAGCCCGGCGAGTGACCGTTCTGGCATGATGGAGATGCGTGGCGGTGGGATTTCCCGCCGGAAGAATAAAGGAACGCAGCGACGGAATATCCGCATTGAACCGGTCAATTTCCTGCTCAAGTTCGAGGGTTTTCGAATCCGCCAGCCTGAGTGGCGGGTACTTCGGGTTCTCCTCGAACGGCGTACACAGATCGGCACCAACGTCGAACAGATCGTTCTGGATTCGGACCAGTATTCCATCCAGTTCCTCATCCACGTGGAGCCGCGCCAATCCGATCACGGCATTGGCTTCGTCTACGGTGCCATAGGCCTCCACTCGCAAGTGGTACTTGGCGACCCGGCTGCCATCACCCAGGCCGGTGTCGCCCTTGTCTCCGGTTTTCGTGTATATCTTGGTAAGCCTAACCATTCATTTCTCCCGCGAATCGGTTCGGTCAGTTTACGAAGCCGGTCAGATTACAGGTTTTTCGCGATAGGTTCCCCATATGCCTTTCAGGGTTTCAACAATGTCACCCATCGAGGCGCCTTCTTTCACCAACTCAATGGTGATAGGCATCAGGTTTACCGACTCGTCCTCGGCCTGCTCTTTCAGCTGCCTGAGCATGCTCTGGACCTTTTCCTCATCACGATTGTTCTTGACCCTGTTCAGGCGTTCAATCTGACGGCGCTCGGTTTCCGGATCATGGGGATGGGTTTCAATTTCAACGTCCTCTTCGTCCTGGACGAACATGTTCACGCCAATAACCGGCCTTTCACCACTGGCCTTGCGCAGTGCGAAATCATAGGCTGAGTCGGATATGCCTCTCTGGAAGTAACCTTCGTCGATACACTGGAGAGTGCCGCCGAGTTCTTCCACTTCATCAAGAATTTTCCAGACTTCCCGTTCAATCTCGTCGGTGAGGTTTTCCAGGTAGTAGGAGCCGCCCAGAGGATCGACCACCTGGGTGATATTGGTCTCGTAGGCGATAATCTGCTGGGTACGCAGGGCAATCCGCATTGCCTCCTCGGTGGGTATCGCAAACGCTTCGTCCATGCCATTGGTGTGCAGCGACTGCGCACCACCGAGCACGGCAGACAATGCCTGCAGCGCAGTGCGGATCGGGTTGATGGTGTACTGCGGCTTGGTCAGGGTTGCTGCTGCAGTTTGCGCATGGAAACGTAGTCGGCTGGCCTCCGGCTTGGTGGCGCCGAACTTCTCCCGCATGATCTTGGCGTAGACGCGTCTGGCTGCACGGAACTTGGCAATCTCCTCGAAGAAGTCCGCCTGGCTCACGAAGAAGAACGAGAGCCGGGGTCCGAATTCGTTGACATCCACCCCTGCGTCGATCGCCGTCTTCACGTATTCCATGGTGGTGGCCATGGTGTACGCCACTTCCTGAACGGCCGTGGAGCCGGCTTCCGAGATGTGGTAGCCGGAAATATTGATGGCGTTATACCGCTTCATGTTCTCGGAGCCGTACTGGATACAGTCACGGACCAGGCGGACCGAAGGCCGCACCGGGTATATCCATTCCTTCTGGGCAATATACTCCTTGAGGATGTCGTTCTGGATGGTGCCCGACAGATCGTTGAGGTCGTAACCCCGCTGCTGGGCCAGGGCAATATACATGGCGAAGAGTATCCATGCCGACGGATTGATCGTCATGGACACAGAAATTTTGGTCAGATCAATGTCGTCGAAGAGCTCCTCCATATCCGCCAGCGTATCGATGGCCACGCCCTCACGACCCACTTCACCCTGACTCATTGGATGGCTGGAGTCATACCCCATCAGCGTCGGCATGTCGAAGTCAATCGACAGGCCCGTCTGGCCCTGGGCGATGAGATACTTGAAACGCCCATTGGTTTCCCTGGCAGTCCCGAAACCGGCAATCTGCCGCATGGTCCAGTTCTTGCCCCGGTACATGGTGGGGTAGGGTCCACGGGTGAATGGGTATTGACCCGGGAAACCAACATCCTCGAACAGCGTATCTTTTACATCCAGCGGTGTATACGTGCGCTTCGTCGGCATACCGGAAGCGGTGGTGTACTCGGACTGGCTCTCCGGCGCCCGCTTTATAAAGGACGCCACTTCATTGTTTTCCCACTCGTTGAATTCTTTTTCGATGTGCTTGAGTGCAGCGGGGTCATGCTGGTCAGTGTGATTCATGAATGGTCTCCTTCATGGCTTTGAGCAAGGTCACCGCGGCTCCGTGGGGATCGAGTTCGCGTTGTGTAACCTTCTTGAGCAGCTCCTCGGTTTGCGACCTGCTGTCACGTGCAAAATTGTCCCTGACGATCTCTTCGGCGACTTTCACTACCCGGGTTAAAGCAATCTGGCGGCGCCGCTCGGTGATTTCGCCACTGCGCTCGAGGTGTTCCGCATGGCGGTCAATCGCGGCCATCAACTCGCCGAATCCGGTGTTTTTTTCAGAGCTGGTGGGCACCACTGGCACCCGCCAAATTCCCTCACCCGGCGCCAGACTCATCATCAGCATGGACTTGAGCTCCTGGATGGTTTTGTTGGCGTCCGGCCGGTCCGCCTTGCTCACCACGTGGACATCGGCAATTTCCAGCACCCCGGCCTTGATGGCCTGGATGTCGTCGCCCAGGCCTGGCGCGTTGACAACCACCGTTGTGTGAGCGGCACGCACGATATCGACTTCATCCTGCCCTACCCCGACTGTCTCGATCAGGACCACGTCGAACCCGCCTGCATCCAGAAGATCGACGGCGTCCAGTGCCGGCCGGGCGAGGCCGCCCAGGGTTCCCCGGGTGGCCATACTGCGAATGAACACGCCGGGATCAGACACCAGGTCTCCCATACGGATTCGATCACCCAGAATCGCGCCGCCTGAAAAGGGGCTTGAAGGATCGATGGCAACCACCCCCACCGTACGACCACTGGCCCTGTATTCATGGACCAGTTGGGTGACAAGGGTGGACTTGCCCGCTCCAGGAACACCGGTAATGCCCACCACATGGGCGCGGCCGGTGCTCTTGTACAGTTCGGCCAGAGCCTGGCGAACGTCGGGGTCACCGCCGCTTTCAACCCGGGTAATAAGCCTGGCGATGGCGCGGAGATGACCTTCCCGCACCCGAGCAGCCAGTTCCATCGAGGGTATGCGGTTAATCATCTAACCTCCCCGCTTCTGGTTGAGGCTCTGGTAAAGGTCCCGGTCGTCGACCACACGTTGTGCCTTGAAGTCCGTGCGCGGAAAGGTTTCCGGCTCGACCATGACAACCCGAGCCCGCACGCCCAGCACGCGACTGAGTTCAGCCTCGACCTGCTCACCCAGCGCCTTGACCGCATCAGGCCCCTTTTGCGCAACTTCCTGGTTGAACTCGGCTTGAACCGCCAGCTCATCCATCGACCCGCCGCGGGATATGATAATGCGGTGCTCGCCGCCATAGCCGGTAAAGGCTTCAAGCACTTCAGCAATGGCACTGGGATACACATTTTCACCACGGATCTGGAACATGTCGTCGATCCGCCCGTAGATGCCTTTTGGCAGTCTCGGATAGGTGCGACCACAGGGATTGTCTTCCATCACCCAATGGGTGAGGTCGCCGGAGACCATGCGTATCATCGGCTGGGAGGTGCGCTCGAGGTGGGTGTAAATCGGGGTGCCCTGCTCGCCGTAGGGAACACGACGGTTGGTATTCGGGTCCGCCACTTCGGTGTAGACAATGTCCTGCCACAGCAACATGCCTTCAGTGTCAGCGCTACCGGAGGCGTGCATCCAGGGCGTCAGCTCCGCCATGGTTCCGCAATCAACCACTTTGGCGCCGTATATGTCCTGGATCTTGTCACGGATGGACGGAATGGAGCCGCCCGGCTCACCAGAAAAGAACAGGACCTTGATGCCAAATTCCCTGGGATCAACCCCTTCCTCACGGGCAACTTCCGCCAGTCTGAGAGCATACGAAGGGGTAGAGTAGAGTCCGGCGGGCTTCATCATTCCCAGCCACGTAACCGCCCTGGCGGTCATTCCGGGAGCACCCGCACCAAAGGGAAAGGCTTTACATCCCAACCGCTCGGCACCAATCAGCGCGCCCCAGGACCCCATGTAAAGACTCAGGATGGCAGCCACGAATACGGTATCTCCCGGCCGCAGACCCATCCCCCACATGATCCGGGCATGGTTATTGGCAATGGTGTCCCAGTCACGGCGGGAAATACCAAAAGTGGTGGGCCGGCCAGTGGTGCCGGACGTACCATGAATATGGTGGATATCGCTTTCAGGGCAGCAAAGGTAGTCTCCGAACGGAGGATGATTCGCCTGGGAATCACGCAGTTCCTGCTTGGTGATGACAGGGACCTCCTCGAAGTCTGCGAGCGTGCGGATGTCATTGGCCTTTATACCAGCCCCGTCCCATTTACGCTGGTAAAATGGCGAGTGATCGTAGGCGTAGGCCATCACGTCCCGGATGCGCGCAACAATCAGTTCATCGCGTTTTCCCGGGTCCATTGTCTCCCTTTCCCGAAACCAGTAGGAACTGTTCGGGTCCGGAAAGTAGTCTTTATTGTAGTTGGGGGGAAAATTCCACTCTTCCATCGGAGACTCCTGATATTGTTATTGGTTCTGGCTATCGCGCGCCGCGGTCTGCAACCAGTTGCCGGAAAGAATCAATGATTTCCTGAGGAGGAGTGTCCTGTAACAGGATCTTGTGGACGCCCATCTGATAGAGCTCTTTGACATCGTCGTCCGGGATAACACCGCCACCGGCAACAATCATGTCTTCGGCTTCCTTCTCTTTCAGGAGATCCAGCACCTTGGGAAAGATGTGCATGTGCGCACCCGAGAGCAGGCTGATGCCGAGGATATCCACGTCTTCCTGGATAGCGGCGTCTACCACCTCCTCTGGCGTGCGATGCAGCCCGGTATAGACCACGTCCATGCCGGCATCGCGCAGCGCACGTGCGACCACCTTGATGCCCCGGTCGTGACCATCCAGACCGATTTTTGACAACATTACCCGAATCACAGCTGCATTATTGTCATCGTTTTGCATCGCATTCTCCTTGGATTAGATCTTCGCGCTACCGCTTCTTTCAAGTGGTTCGCGGGAGCTTTAGATTTCTTGCTGAAGCCACCTGGAGGCCGTCTCTACATGCCGCCTCGCGAGCGTTTCTGCGGCCTGCACCTCACCCGCCAGCTGGTAGCGCATGACAGCCGTACCCCGTCAGACGTCATCGAGGGGATTGCCTTCCAGATGCGTGACGTCAGCCCAAGACTCCAAGTGCCACTTACCGCCCTCGAAGCTGAACTGGTTGAGGCTCCCGTTGACCATTGAGAAGACGCGCGAACCGACATGCGGCAGCCCCATGCTGTGGCGATACAGGCCGTCGATCACGCCGCCGTGCGTGACGACCAGGATTCGCTGCCCAGGGCGACACGCTGCAAGCTCCTCAAGGTAACCAACGCTACGCTTAAAGACGGCCTGTGTGCTTTCGCCCCCCGGGATGGCGAACGCGACGTTGTTTTCTTCGCTGTAGCGTCGATAGACCTCGGGATGGGCGGCCTTAGCCTCACCGCGCGTCAAGCCTTGGAAGATTCCATAGTGGCGCTCCTGCAGCCGCGCTTCCAGCACCACCCCCATCCCCAACTCGGAAGCGATATACGCAGCCGTCGCTCTCGCTCGCCCCAAGTCGCTGCTGACGAGCAGGTCGTATTCGCCCCCCCTAAGCCGCCTGGCGAGGGCCTGCGCCTGGGCGATACCTTCTGCGGTCAGTGGGCTGTCCAGGTTCCCCTGGATCCTCCCCTCTCGGTTCCATACCGTCTCAACATGCCGGACAATGACAAACTGCGTGGCGCTCATTTCGGAACGCGGGTTTTCCCGCAATCGAGATTAGCGTTGTGTGCCAACGTGCACCCAGCCGCGGTTTCGTAACCCTTGACCACGGAAGTGAAGTTGTCTTCGCCCAGCCCCTGCTCTAAGGCGTCACCGTACAGTGAAGCGATCACAGGCGCTAGCCTGACTGGATAATGCTCATCGTTCGCGAGATCGAGTATCAGTTTGATATCCTTCAACGCCAGGCTCGTCTTGAAGCTGGCCCGGTAATCGTCTTCGATCACCTTCGAAAAACCAGTGACGAAATGCGCTGAACGCCCGCCCGAGACGGACAGGATATCGTACAGGCGCTTCGGTTCCATACCGCATTTCACACCGAGAACAAAAGCTTCCGCGGCGACGGCCACGTTGCCCAGCGACATCAGGTTGTTGACGAGCTTGACAGTCTTGGCCGTGCCAATGCCCCCGGTTCGGTTGATCTTCTTCGCCAACACCTGCAGCAGATCGAGATGCCGGTCGATTAGCTCGTCTGCACCTCCCACCTGAAAGACCAGCTCGCCGAGAATCGCCTGCGCCGGCTCGCCCGAGAGCGCGACGTCGAGGATGTCGATTTCTACAGCGGCGGCGGCCTCACCGACATGGCGCATGGTATTTGGATCGATGGTGCTGGTCTCGATCAGCGTGCTCCCCCGCCGCGCCTTCGCTACAAGACCCTCATCCCCCAGGTACACATCGCGCACAATCGCCGGATTTGGCAGCGATGTAATGATGATGTCGACTTGCTGCGCGACGACCGCGGGACTTGATTCAATCTTCGCGCCAAGCTCCGCCGCCGCCGTCGCGGCTGCCGACGAGACATCGAACCCGACAACGCCGATACCACGATCAAGCAGGCGCTTACACATCCCGCCGCCGATGTTCCCTAAGCCAATCAGACCAACTTCATTCATGAGAATTCCTCCACAATAGGGCACGCCTCATGGGCGCGATGTGTGCCGAAATCAACAATACCCTGCACTTCGACCCTCACGACTGCACACCGAACGCGTCCGGCGTAAGAGCCAAGCGCCCCAATAGCAGGCGAGTGGTCGCCACGCTGCTCATATTCACTCCGAAGTTCCTGAACCCGCGCTCAGTGAAAAAGCGCACTACCTTTTCGTTCACCTCCCAGCCGTAGAAAGTGACGCCCAACTCGCAGGAATGCCCACTTCTTAGCACGGGGGGAATGAGCCGATCGATCACCTCGTCTATCTCATTTGCAGGATCCAACGGAACGAAGCCAGCAGAGTGATATGCCTTCAATGAGCCATGAGAGAGCATGAGGTCGTCGGGATACCTGTAGATGCCGGCGCAAAGGGCGCGGTAGTCGATCCATAGCATGTCAACGTGCTTGGCAATGCGAGGCAGCTCCAAGAGACCGTGTGTACTGCGAGTAGCAACACCGAGCCTGAGCTTGGCGCCGCCCGCCTGCCGACAAGCCTCGCGCAGTGCGACCGCCTCGGCCTCGGTATTGACCCCGCCGACCATCAGGATCACGTCGTCCGGATAGTTGGTAATCTCCATGGCGCGCACGAGTCCGCGGATCTGCGCGTGCAGAAGTTCCGGCGAGCCCAAAGGAAGCCAGATCGACGGTGAGGGGGTGGCTTCGGCGAAAGCGGATACGACCTCGCCCGCAACCCCACTAGACAGGTTAGCGACCCGCGCCGCAAAGGGCTTTGGATGCACGACCTTCATGATCCTCATCAGCACCTCTGAGACCACCTCCTCCAGAGCAGCGAGGGCGGATGCACTGTTAGTAGCCGAGGCACCACGTCTGTTTGCCGAAATCGCATCGAGCAGCGACTCGAAACCCTCGGACGCGACCAAGGTCTCATCGATGCGGGTACCTATGCCATGCGCGCCAGCCGCAATGGCTTCGCGTGCCATATCTGGTGTCGAAACACGATGAAAGACCGTACAACCGCTGACCTCGTCAGCGATCTGCAGAATGTGACCGGCTTGGCTCGTCGATTCGGGGCTGCGCGTATCGGTTGGAAGCGTTCCCTCAAACAGCTCTCCGGTGGCCCCATCGGCGGAAACGGACATTCCCTCCGCCAACTCCCGGTCGCCCACACGAACCACGCGCCTTTCGGTGTCGATGTCGAGCTGCTCACAGCCGACGATGCACGGTTTGTCAAGTGCGCGCGCTACCACCGCCGCGTGGCTAGTCCCCCCCCCTTTTGCGGTCACGATCGCCTGTGCCGCAAGCATACCGTGGAGGTCTCGCGGACTCGTAAACTCCCGCACCAGGATAACGGGTTTGCCGCTGGCAGCCATCTGCTCGGCGCGATCAGGGTCGAGCACAATGCAGCCGCTGACCTGGCCGGGCGATGCTCCATTCCCGACCGCCAGGACCGCGTTTCCAGTGCGCGCGGATTCGACGGCCTCTGGCAGGAACTGAGGCCGCAAAACGTGACGCAGGTGATCGACTGTTACAAACTGAAGCACAGTCTCGCGGTCGATAAGGCCGTCGTGGAACAGGTCGCTCGCGATCCGTATCGCGGCCTCCGCGGTTCGCTTGCCGCTGCGAACCTGCAGTAGGTACAGGACACCCTCCTGCACTGTGAATTCGATGTCGAGCAAGTCGTGGTAGGTCCGCTCCAGCCTACGCCCCAGCGATTCAAGCTGCGCGATCAGATCCGGGTGTCGCCGTCTGGCAGCGTCCAACGACTCCGGCGTATGGGTTCCGGCAACGACGTCCTCGCCCTGGCCGTTCTCGAGATACTCCCCGAATACCTTCGGCGAGCCGTCGCGCGGGTCTCGGGTGAACGCCACACCGCTCCCCGATGGGCTGCCGAGGTTACCAAAGACCATCTGCTGAACGACAACCGCGGTGCCTAAATCGTGGGCGATCTTGTGGTGCTCGCGGTAGCGCACGGCGCGACGCGAGTTCCATGACTCGAAAACCGCGACCACCGCCCGCCTGAGTTGTACCCAAGGGTCGCTGGGGAGGGCGCTGTCGGCTGCCGCGCCGACGCTCTCGGCAGCGAACCGCACTGCAGAACGCAGGGACTTCTCATCCTCGACCGCGTCGATGGCAGCGCGACTCGCATCGTCGACCAGAACATCGTCAGTAACACCGAGAACAATGTCAGCAAACATCCGCGCGAACCTCGCGAAGGTATTGGCGGCAAAATGGTAGCTGCCACCCGTGGCCTTCGCCAGTGCGACCGTGGTTTCCTCGTTCATTCCGAGGTTGAGTACCGTGTCCATCATGCCCGGCATGCTTATTGGCGCCCCGGAGCGAACTGAAACGAGTAGCGGCTTAGCCCCCTTCCCGAAGCCGCAGCCGGTTTCGGCTTCCAGCTGGCGCACGCCCTGCACAATTTCTTGCCATAGGGCGTCGCTAAGCGCACCGTCTTTACTGGCACTGCAAGCTGCCGTTGTGATGACGAAGCCCGGTGGCACGGGAAAGCCTGATGCCGTCATCTCTACGAGTCCGGCCCCTTTGCCACCGAGGACGGAGGCGTCGAGATGCGCGGCCTCCGCGAAGGGGTAGACGAAGCGCTCGTCAGTGGTGCCGCTGTTTAACATGTTAGCACTCATTCCTTGTCTCCAGTATTGAGCAACTCGCGGATCCGGTCCTTGATTTGCCGCGCACTCGCCTCGTCGAGTTCTGCTTGCGGCTCAGGATGCAACCAAGCCGGCGCGCCTGGATTCGGCTCGTCGCTCTGGCGCGGGACCAAGTGGCAATGGACATGGGGGTCGGCATTGCCGAGGATCTCGTAGTTCATCTTGAATGAATCGACAGCGGTTTTGATCGCCCATGCAGCGCGACTCATGTCCTCCATGAACGCCTGACGGGCGGATGCCGACGCCTCGAACAGCTCGGTGGCGTGCTCGCGCAAGGTGAGTACGCAGCGACCGGGGAAGCGTCGGTCCGAGACAAAACACAGCTCGCTCGCCTCGAGTTGCGCGATCGGCTCGCCAAGCCCGAATCCGCAAGTGGTACAGGCCCGCCCGGAAGTCATCAAACCACCTCCCGCGTGGCCAAGGTGGTGGATGGCAGTGGCGCACCAACCTCTCCCGCAACCGCATCAAGGGCCTCAAGCGTAGCGGCGGCCAGCGGCAGCCCCTCCCTCGACCGCTGCTCCGACAACTCGGCCTCCAACTCGCCGGGCATGCAGATGCGCTGCACGCCGTCGGCCCTTGGGGCATTGCGCATTGCCGACGCCAACTCGCTAGTACGGCGTAGGAACGCCTCGCGGTCGCCGAAGGCACCCGGGTCTAGCGCCTGGACGAAATGGCCGCACTTCCAAGAATCGTGGTGGGCGGCGCCCATTACGAGCGCCGGCGACACCTCGAAGCTGAACAGTGCTCCGGCTAGAGCGCCGCAGATAACCTCGTTCGCAATAATCAGCGCCGAGCCCTTGTGCTGTCCGATAGGAAGCAGGGAGCCCTCTAGCGCAACCTTCGGATCGGTCGTCGGGTTGCCGTCGGGGCCTACGGCCCAGTCAGCTGGGATCGTACCGCCGCGCTGGGCGGCGAGGCGAATCTTCTCTTTCACGCCGGTAAGCGCGGTGTCGACAACGATCGGCGGCCCTTCGAGAGTCGGGAAAGCCCACGCGACGGGGTCGTTCGACAACACCGGCTTCCGGCTACCCCAAACCACCGTATGCGGCGGTCCGTCGGTCGTGGCGTACCCGATCATCTCTTTGTCCAGCGCCATCATAGGATAGAATGCGGCCGGCCCGAAATGGTTGCTGTTTCGTACCGCCACCGACCCACTACCATATTCGGCAGCGATGGCAATGGCCTCCTTCATTGCAAAGCGCGCCGAAAGGAAGCCCAAGCCGTTGTCGGCATCGACGACGGCCACCGCGCCACGCCGGTGAACGACCCGGATATTCGGCTTCGGATTGAGGTGCCCTAGGGTGATGCCGCGAAGGTAGCGTGGCGTGAACTGCACGCCGTGCGACTCAACGCCGCGCATGTCGGCAAAAACGACGACTTCGGCAATCTCGTCGGCGTGCGTTGGCGACACGCCCACCGCCTCGAATAGCGAGGCTACTGTCGCTCTCAATTCGCCGCTGTCGACGAGAAACTTCCTGACTTCCGGTGCGCTCACGTTTATTCTCCTCCTAGTATGGGTGCAGTTAACTAAAATCATCTTGGTCCGGTCGCCCCAGTTTGTCTCTAGCCTACGGCGAGCAATTTAGGCCCATGCCTTTATCTGCAACCGCACATCGGACTCGTAAGCCCCCCGGTCCCATAGAAACCGACGATGGTGTTTCTGGGACTCGAGAAACGATGAGCAACAAGCGATATGCGGGCGAGTTCGAGGCGTTCAAGCAAGCGACGGAGCAAAGGAGCAAAGCTACTCGGTGGTGGGTGGCCAGTCGGGCTCGGTGCGTCGAAGCCTAAGCCTGAATGCGGTGCGTGCCACCAACTACTACCGTGAACCGTGCTTCTCAAGTGCCTCACGAACCAACGCCTCGTAAACCGCCCCCGTGAGCATGCCGCGTTCATACAGTTGCCTCAATCTCAGCAGGTCATGTTCGAGCAGGGGGTCGATGTCGCTCGCTTCGTCATCGGCAAACGGAAACGGCGGTTCTTGACCGGTTGCCGGTGTAGTCGTCGACCCCGCAGCTGGCAGCGGCCCTGACAGCCTTAGGGCGAGCCAATCATCCCGTCCTGCTGGTGCCTCGTTGCTTGCAAGCTCACTCATCAATACGCCGGAAGGCTCTGCTGAGCCATGGCGGGAGCCTCCAGGCAGCGGGTTTAGAATCTCGCTACGCGCGTCTCTGTAGTCGGGCGCCTTAGCGTTGACGAGACCGCTGCTCGGAGGTTGTGGACTGACGTCAAGGACGCCAACGATTAGGTGCAGACGGTGGTCGTAGTGAAAAATACGTGCCGTTGTGATCCTCGAGGAAGCCCCCAACTTCGTCAGCCGGCCCGGGAGTGCATGCTGAACCCGCAGAAGAATATCCTCCTCGGGGGTCGCAGAAGCAAGCGCCTGCGACAGGGGCTCGGCGAGTATCTCGAGGTCCCGCGGCGTGAAAAGCCGACGCGGTTGCGCGTCGGTCCTAAGCTCCAGCTCGGTCCCAGACTGCAGTAACGCGGGGAAGCCTCCAGGCAATGCGCTTGTGATCTGAATGCTCGCAAGTATCTGCGTAATGCGCTGGGGCGAAAGTGTCACCGGGTGATCGTTACTCGGTCCGATCGCCTCCCGCGGCGCGATCTTTACCCAATCTCCGACGAAACTGTAAACCACGCGGGAAACGCGATTTTCTGCCACCGGGGCACAGCCACCCGCCACCAGGGACAAAGCCAAACCTATTACGCTAAGCAGACAGGCGCGGCGCTGGCGCCAACGACGTTGCCCTTCAACCATATTGGATTCAACCATATTGAACACGAGCTCACGGACTGACGGATTGTAGAGGCGGTTTACAGACCTCCGTAAGGGATGGCAAGAAGACTATCGCTCGAGCGCCTGGCGGCGTCAAACCGTCGACTGCGCTCGGAATATAGTGTAAACCATCACACACATTCCGCTTTTTGGCGCTGGTCGACGTCGCCACCCCCCCGCTCGCGATGTTTTCCAGATTATCCTTAGAAGCGCGTAGCTATCTCGAAAACAAGGCCGTCCCAGTCATCCCCAATCTGTCCCGGCGAGTTTTCCTCTTCTTGTTGGCGGACGTATTCAGCTTTCGCCAACACATTCTCCGCGAGCCAAACGCCCCCACCAAGCTGTAGGCGGTCCAGCTGTGGATTGCCAGATATTCCGTCGGATCGGTTCTCAACTACCGTGTAGCGTGCAGCAACGTAGGCGCGACCCGGCAATACGTAGAGCGTGCCCTCGGACCCCCAACCCAGTACCTCGGAGTCCTTACGCGCAACCTCGCTGATAGCCCCCCCACGCAGGGTCGTCTGGTTGCCGCCTGCATCGACGAAACTGAAGTCGTCCTCACCCAGACCGAGCCAGCCGCGCACGGTTACCGGCATAGATATGTCTTCATTGGCGTACTCAAAGTCGACCATCCAAAAATCGGTACTGATGCCGGGAAGCAGTCCTGAGTGCGTATCGTTTGCGCCGGTAGGGGTGCCTGGGAAGTTGTAGGCTTCGCCGTCGCCGAACACGGCGGCCGTGGCGCTAATGTTGTTGAAGTTGCCGGGGCCTGGTCGGAACTGGTCTTCGCCGTCTGTGCGGAGCCATCCAGCGCCGAGCTTGAATCCGCCCGCGAACACAAGACGCACCGTAGCGTTGAAGTTGAAGGAGCGATCACCGCTGAAGTCTTCACCAATAGTCGGTTGGGTGACCTTGAAGTCCCAGCCAAGGGATTGCAGCACGCCGTCACCGAGGCTGTGCTGTCCGTACAATCCCACCCCGGCCTCCGCAGTTACGATGTCGAAGGGTGAGTTCCCAATCAGCGGATTGCCTAGCGCCACTGCGCCATCGGTGTAGCCGCGGAAGTTGAAGGTCGTTATCGCGGGCTGACCGAAGCGCAGAATCAGTGCGTTCCTTTCGGCGAGCGGGCTGCCGAAAGCGCGCAACAACGCCACGTCCAGGAAGGTTTGGTCGTTACTAATCTGGAAGACGTCGCCGAAGTCTTCGGACTCCTCGCCAAGGTCGACCATCGCGGTAAGCCAGTCCGTGAAGCGAATCACCGATGTGATATTGACGCGGGATCGGTGGGCGCCGGCCTCGGTTTGGGAGTTAGCCGGGTCGAAAGCGCCACCGTCAGCCTCCACTCTCTGAAAGCCTTGTGTGAGATAAATGTTCGTGGTGATTCGTCCGTCGAGCATCTCTATTTCAGCTTGGGAAGCAGGAGCTACCAGAGCGAGAACTCCGCCGACGAATCCGACCAGTGCAAAAGAATGCATGCGATTAACCTTCATAATTCTTCTCCTTAACATTAAATGAGGACCTACTTTTAAAATTAAGCACCAACGCAACTGGTGAGTCACCACCGACCATGGGCGGGAACTTTCATAGCCGATCAAAAACCGGCATATCTAAAGCTTTGAACGAGCTGTTACTCTTTGCGATATAACGCTAATCGACACTGATCAAGCCCGGGATTCATACCGACCAATGAGCCTGCCCAATTGTCTTGCGGTGCGCGCCGAATTTCTCGGATGCCGTCCCGTGCAACCAAATGCCCAGCAGCTTCACCACGGATCACATATACCCCTTCAACTAACCGCGCCACGGAACAAACCTAGGTTTGTGAGTACGAGTTTAGCTCTTTTCAAGACGAGGGCTTTAGACTTAACGAACAAATCGAGACCACGCATTTTATCCCCCGTGCTAATGTGAAACGCCCGGGATTTTGTGGAGAGGTTCCATCACTTGAGAGAATGGAGCCAAGAGGGGGAGCCCGCAGAATTTGGAAAAAATCGTACGCTAAGGTTTGTCAGGCGTTCGAGGATAGGATTCCGGGATGCCTGCACCATCTGCCACTCCCTCAATTCCCTGTTCATCCATTAACCCCGTATTAGCGGGCCTCGCGGGTGTGCCACAAGCGCAGCAGGTAGGTTATTTCGCCAACAATCTCGTAACGCATCTCGTAATGCCCGACCAGAATCCGCCGCACATCACGAGGCTCGAACTCTTCCAGGCGCTCGCCGATGCGCGGGTTAGTCAGTAGCGTGGTTGGCGCGGCCGTGAGTTGCTGCACCGTCTGTGCGGCGGCGGGCTGGTTCACCGCCGCCAGGAACTCATAGAGCCTAGCAGCCTGTCGGACTTAACCAAGCAGCATCGAAGTGAGATAATCAATACAACACGGGCCATAACCGGACTACAATGATGGGGCATTTTGTACTCGCTGATCGGAACACTGACTTCCTGCTTCCCCCTTCCATTCAGGATTGGTTGCCGGAGGATCACCTGGCTCGTTTTGTGGTTGAAGTGGTTGATCAACTCGATCTGTCTGAGCTCACCCGGCAATATGCGGGGCGCGGTTCGCGGGCCCATCATCCTGGCGTATTGCTCAGCTTGTTGATTTATGGATACGCGACCGGCGTCTTCTCCAGCCGCAAGATTGAACGCGCCACCCACGACTCGATTGCGTTCCGTTATCTGGCGGCCAACACGCATCCGGATCATGACACAATTGCCACCTTCCGCCGACGCTTCCTTCCGCAGATTGAGACTCTGTTTGTCCAGGTTCTGCTGCTGGCGAGGGAAATGAATCTGGTGAAGCTGGGCCGGATCGCTCTGGATGGCACCAAGGTGAAAGCGAACGCCAGTAAGCACAAAGCGTTGTCCTATGCACATGCAAAAAAGATCGAGGCACAACTCAGGGCGGAAGTGAGCGCACTTGCCGCCCAAGCTGAGGCAGCCGATCAGTCGTCGGTGGTTGAGGGTATGGACATCCCCGCTGAAATCGCCCGGCGTGAAGCAAGGCTGGAAGCACTGGCTGAAGCGAAGCGGACGATGGAGGCACGAGCGCAAGAGCGCTTCGAACAGGAGCAGGCCGACTACCAGCAAAAACAGGCTAAACGGCAGGCCCAGAGGGACGCCGGAAAAAAGCCCCGGGGCCGGGCGCCTGAACCACCGCAGCCCGGCCCTCGGGATACCGATCAGGTGAATCTGACCGATGAAGAATCGCGCATCATGCCCGTCTCCGGCGGTGGCTTTGAGCAGTGTTACAACGCTCAGGCCGGGGTGGATACCGAGACGATGCTGGTGATCAGTACGCACATGACCCAGGCGACAAACGACAAACAACAGATCGCTCCAGCCATCACCCGGATAGGAGCGTTGCCGCAGGCCCTTGGCACCGTGACGGATCTGCTGGCCGATACAGGGTACTTCAGCAAAGCCAATGTCCAGGCGTGCAGGGAGAAGAACATCCAGCCGTCACTGGCGGTGGCGCGCGATCAACACCACTTATCCGTGTTTGATCGGTTCGCACCCGATGATCCGGCGCCTGTCACAGACGACCCGGTGATACAGATGAAACACCAGTTAACAACCCAATCCGGACGAGCACTGTACGCACTGCGAAAACAAACGGTGGAGCCCGTGTTCGGAATTATCAAACAGGTAATGGGCTTGAGACAGTTCTCGATGAGGGGGCTGGAGAGGGTGGCGGGCGAGTGGACGTTAGCCACGCTGGCGTGGAATGTGAAGCGGATGAACGTGTTGAAAATGGCGCCGTGAGGGCCTTTTTACCCGCCCAAGGCCTTATCGGGCGCACCTCAAAGTGCCATAGAGGCCAACCTGGACGCCCTGATGACCACTAAGGGTCAAACTCGGGAAGCCAGGCGAACAAGACAACGTTAAATAACGCCTGTCAGGTGCAAGTCCGACAGGCTGCTAGAGCCAGTGTGACTGCTGAGACACAAAAGGAAGCCTTTGAAGCAACCCGAGAGTTGGCGAAAAAGGCCAAGTCTGAAGTCGCTATACATCGGGGAGACAATAAAAAAATCCGAGCAAAACATAGTTATGGGAACGACCCGAAGGATACCGAAGGTTGATTGGGGTACAGAGATATAAATTCGGAATCCTAACATTGCAGAGCTTGTTAAAACTGGACTACTGATATGGTGAAGTCATAACTATCTGAAAAAATCACCATTTCCTCACATGGATCGGTGTGCCAAACACCCTCACCAAGGGCGATCGGAGCTCTTCGATCGACTCCCGAAAACGATCCACTCGCCAGTGATCCAGCAGGTACCGGTATTGGAGGCCTGCCTGAGGTTTTATAGTAAATGCCGGCTTTATAGGCCGATAGGCTGGATCGCGCCCATAAAATGAGGCCCTCGCGTGCAACAACCAGCAACGCTTGACGCTCCGTATACTGAATCCATCGAAGCGTTGCAGCGATCAGCGAAACCGAGTATCGATCGGCGCAATGACTGATTTCATCAAAAGAGACCTTAGCTTTCGCGGCGATTTGCGCTCTGAAATCATCGAGTGGCATTAAAAGATTGGCCGCAAATACATTAGCTTGTTGCTCTATTATTCCATACTCCGAATCCCACTTGACCATATCCTGTTCACCGCATTGGATACCCTCCGGATAATCATTTCTGTGCAGAAGATAGTGGCCAAATTCGTGCGCAAGTGTGAAATTGATACGCCCTGGGGAGTCCATCGAGTTGTTGTAAATGATGCCCCATCCTTTTTTCCCGGGCGGAGCTGCAAACAGTCCGCCCTCAAACTTGGGTAGGTCACCGCCTTTTACCAGCGTGATTGGATCATCAGGATAAAGGTCGTGAGAAAAATCTTTTGCAAGGGCTTTTACATTAACTGGGAATCGAGTTTCCACTGACTGAACAGTATTTAGTATATGGGTTAATCGAAATGCCCATTTTTGCGGTGTTAAATTTTCACTGGCCATCATCATCCCAGAGATCAACGAAGGATCGTATTTTCGCCTTGGTTTTCTCATCCATTTGCTGATACTTGCGATAAAAGCGAGCATCTGAAGCGTCTTCTACAGTAATACTCGCCTCCGGATCCATCAAGTACTCAATGGTCACGCCCAGTCTTTCTGCAATTTTCGAAATTTTTTCGGCGGATGGTCGTGGCGGGGCTTTGTTTTCGAGCTCCCAAATATAGCTCTTACTAGAGCCTGTAAGTTCTGCAAGCTTATCGAGCGTATAGCCCTTCTCTTCTCTCAATTCTTTGATTTTCGTGCCAAGCGTGGTCGGCATATGCAGCCACCTCTAATTGTAGTTGGAACCAGAAGTTCGGAGTTCCGGTATATTTTAGCCTTGACAACCGGAAATTGCCATGATGAAATTAGTTCAGAATACCGAACAGAAAGTTTCTCCATTGAGGTACATCATGTCTCGAAACCACGTGGATCACAAAGATTTGGCTCGGTTTGCTCAAGAGAAAGTCAATCTCCCCAAAGCTAAAGCCGATGAATACAGAGCGCAGGCCCGACGGCTCAGAGAGAAGCTAAATGGTTACTTGGGGGAACACCCTGACTTCACGCTAAGAAAAATGCTGATTTCCGGTAGTTTGGCAAAGGGAACAGCTTTGAGGTCTCTGAATGATATTGACGTCGCTTGTTACGTGAGTGGCGCTGATGCCCCATCGGACATTCCCAAGCTTCTTGAGTACCTCGCTGAGAAACTGCGAAAAGCCTTCCCCAACTTTTCACCTGACCAGGTTAAGCCGCAGACCTACAGCATCACGATTTCATTTCGAGGTTCAGGCCTCGATGTCGACATAGTCCCCATACTCTACTTTGGGGATGAGAATTGGTATGGCGATCTCATTAGTCAAGATGACGGGTCATTCTTGAAAACCAGTATTCCTAGGCATCTGGAGTTTGCTCAAAAGCGGAAAGATGCTCAGCCCCAGCATTTCACTCAAGTTGTCAGATTGATTAAGTTCTGGGCAAAGAAAGAGAAACGCGAGCGCAATGGCTTCCGGTTCAAATCTTTCATGATCGAAATGGTCTTGGCCAAGCTGGTCGATGAGGGCACGGATCTCTCCGATTATCCCGAAGCGTTGCAGAGTTTCTTTACCTACATTGCGATGACGGGTATGCGCCAAGAGATCATCTTCAGTGACTATTATCCGAAAAGCGATGTTGGAACAATCCAGTCATCGATAAAGATCATTGATCCGGTCAATCCAGAAAACAATGTGGCAAGGCTTTACAGCGAAAATCAAGCTGACCTAATCGTTGATGCAGCTCTTGAAGCTGGCGATGCAATTGACGCTGCACTCACGTCGACGACCAAACAAGACACCGTGTATTACTGGCAAAAAGTTTTTGGTTCTTCTTTCCAAATGTGAGGTTCGATCATGAGCTCAAGCTTTTCGATTACTGAGTCTTCAAGTTTTACGATCACTCATGCGAGGCATATCGCGGCCAAGGTTGCGACGGATCTAAAACGTATTCAAAGATTTTATCGTCGCCCTAGTGACCTGGACATTGATCACTTTGAGCAGGAAATAGTCGAGCTATTAAAACATGGCTTTCTTAGTAAAGTTACATACGGCTTCCAAGACAATGGAAACTGGGTTGAGCCAACACTCGTTTATACAGCAAGCGATATTGCTTTGAGCGCCAACGATGACCCCGGAAGAGTGAGGCCTGGAAAGGATGTTACCGGCCTTACTTTCTGTTCTTTTTTAGAATACTCACCTGCCTGGTTTCAACTTTCTGAAGCTGAGCAAAGTGAGTTTAAAAAAGGGCTCCCTTTCGACAGAACTTCCGGGAGCTCCCCAGGGATTTCGGGTTATCTAGAAAACGATCTCGGATACACATCCGGAGGTAAATCCCTATCACGTGCTAGCGTAAGGAGCTTGACATGAGCGGCACAACTGATCGATCTGAGCTTTTTGAGCGGAGTGTTTCCTTTCCTGACTTTGAAGCACGTGACCGACTTCAAAGGCTCATCGGGCTCGAGCATCAGAAGGATCGTCTGTCAAAGACATTGGGGCTGCTAGTCAATGAGTCAGCTTTGTCTCGTTGGGCAGACAAGTTCCACAAAGAAGCCGACCAGGTTTTGGATGTAGTTCTCCGCCGCCCGCCATTGGTAGTCCTGGCAGGTGATGTCGGATCAGGAAAGACGGAGTTAGCCGAGACGATTGGCGATACTGTCGCTCGCCAAGAGGACATCGACATTCAACTCTTTCCGCTTAGCCTGTCTACAAGAGGTCAAGGACGAGTTGGAGAAATGACCCAACTAATATCTAGCGCGTTTGAGTATGTAGTCGAAGAAGGACGACGGCTGAAGTCTGATTCAGGTAGCGCAAGAGGTGGAATTATATTATTAGTTGATGAGGCTGATGCTCTTGCCCAGTCGCGAGAAAACTCACAAATGCACCATGAGGATAAGGCGGGTGTAAACGCCTTTATTCGAGGAATTGACAGGGTCGCCACAGGACGTTTGCCTGTGGCGGTAGTGATGTGTACAAACCGTTTAGGTGCACTAGATCCAGCCATAAAACGTCGTTGCGCAGAGATCCTTACGTTCTCTCGACCGGACGAGAACCAACGCTTTAACGCACTGAAAGGTCCTTTATCCGAGTTGGGGTTTCAAGCTGGAGATATCCAGAAACTGGTTCAAATTACGGGTCCATGTGAAGGGCGCGATTTTGGCTATACTTTTTCGGACCTGACCCAGCGCCTCATACCCTCAATAGTCTTAGATGCCTATCCCAACTCTGCCGTTTCGCCGAGTCGCGCTCTTGAAGTCGCCAGACTGACCATCCCCACTTCCCCCTTCAGAGATGAGTAAACAATGAACAAATGGTCCTTACCCGATTTGTTGGCCAATATCCATCGTGATGTTGAGACGAGACTTTCCATTGTTCGTTCCGCTTTTGCCCACCCTGGAACCAAAGGTGATGGAACCGAAAATATCTGGCTTGAAATACTGGAGACGTACCTACCAAAGAGGTATCAAGTCAGTAAAGCTCATGTCGTAGACAGCAAGGGTGAATTTAGCGATCAAATCGACGTAGTCGTTTACGATCGCCAATATTCGCCATTCGTTTTTGTTTACGAAAAGCAGCTATTTGTTCCAGCGGAAAGTGTTTATGCCGTCTTTGAAGCAAAGCAATCTGTTGATGCAGGTGTAATCAAGTACGCCCAAGATAAGATTGAAAGCGTCAGAAGGCTACACAGAACCAGTCTGCCGATACCACATGCAGGCGGCACATACGACCCTAAACCCCTCATTCCTATCATCGGGGGCGTTCTTTCCCTGGAAAGCGAATGGAATCCAGCAATGGGTGAATCCCTTAGGAATAAACTTTTTGCAAATAGGAACGATGGATTAATCAATATCGGGTGCATTGCAAACCATGGTTATTTCATTTTCGATAAGAAAAGTGAGGACTTTGAATTTCTTATCAGTCAGAAAGCATCGACAGCTTTCTTGTTGAAGTTAATCTCAATTCTCCAATTTAGCGGCACTGTCCCTATGATCGACGTAGATGCCTACGCAAAATGGCTTTAGATCCATCGATTGCGGCTGATGCCGCGCACCGTCCGCCGTGGGCGGGTTTACCATAACGGATTTCTTATGCGCAGTAGATCGACTGACTTCAATCGCTTTGTTGGTCAACCACGAAATACTGGCCAACGGTTATAACCGACGCTCGGGTTGTTGGATTGGTAGGCTCGAATGAACTCGACCTCTTTGGCGGATAGTTCTGCCTCAGAGCAGGATTCAGACTCCCAAAGAATCTGCTTCCTTATCGTGTAATCCTTCTTGGTTGCCTTCGGTAAAGAGGCAAAGTCGGCATTAACGACATCCATGTTTGGGCTGCCAAAATACCGGAAACTGCCAATGCTATCCTTGCCAATGTAAATCTTCCCTGTTGGGTAGGTGATCACGTAAACCTGTTTCAACAATGCCTCCGCCATTCATATCCCGCAGTGAAAACTTGCACGCGACGCATTGTGTCGCATCGCTCTCCAATAATCGTGTGAGTCAGTGGTCTTTAAACAAACAATGCATCTTGCCGGATGATGCATATTAAACTACGCTGCTAAAACCTTAATGCATCATTGAGCATACTGCATGAGCGAGCAGCCCAAACAAAAACTCCCGCTGCGGAAGCTGGCCACCATCCAGCCTGGCTACCCGTTCCGGGGAAAGCTCCCCATAGACAGCAACGGGGACGCCTACGCAGTGCAATTTCGGCACATTGTTCTCGGTGAGCCCCTGAGTGACAAAGACGGAAAAGCCCTCGATCGGGTCAAGCTGCCTGGCCGCAAGCGCCCCAATTATCTCTGGCCCAGCGACCTGATATTCATGGCCAAAGGCACTCGTAACCATGCGGCGGTCATAGCCGATGTCCCCAGTAATACCGTTTGCACTCCAAACTTTTATCACATTCGCCTAAAACCGGAGGCCTTCCGGCTCATGCCTGAGTTTCTGGCCTGGCAGCTCAACCATGTGGATGCCCAGCGGTACTTTGCCTCCTGCTCCCAGGGCTCGGTCGCACCCAGCATCACCAAATCGCAGCTGGGTGACCTACCTATCGTCATACCATCCATTGAACAACAGAAGCTGATGGTCAAACTGTCCGATGCGGCCACCCGTGAACAACAGCTTTTGAACGAGTTAATCGAGAACCGCCAACGCATGCTCAATGCGGCTGGCCACCGCATTCTTCATTCTGAATCAGCCACAGGGAATTGATATGAGTAACGATGCCGTAAAGCAGGAACAGATCAACAAAGCGGTCTGGAACGCCTGCGATACCTTTCGAGGCACCGTGGACCCCAGTATCTACAAGGATTACGTCCTGACCATGCTGTTCGTGAAGTACCTGTCCGATGTGTACCAGGACCACTACGACAACTACGTGGCCGAATATGGCGATACGCCGGAGCTGATCGAAGAGCTGATGAAGAACGAGCGGTTCGTTCTGCCCCGGGGTTCCAGCTTCTACGACCTGCACGATCAGAGGCACGAGCCGGGCAACGGTGAACGGATCGACAAGGCCCTGCACGCCATTGAAGAGGCCAACATCGTCAAACTGGCCGATGTGTTCCAGGACATCAGCTTCAACTCCAACAAGCTGGGCGACGAAAAGCAGAAGAACGACATCCTGCGTCATATTCTGGAAGACTTTGCCCGGCCAGAGCTGAACCTGCGCCCGAGCCGCATCGGGAAGCTGGATGTCATCGGCAACGCCTACGAGTACCTGATCAAAAACTTTGCGGCCACTTCCGGCAAGAAGGCCGGTGAGTTCTATACCCCACCGGAAGTGTCCGAACTGATGGCCGAAATTGTTGACCCCAAAGAAGGCGACGAGATCTGCGACCCGGCCTGTGGCTCCGCCTCCCTGTTGCTCAAGTGCGCCAACCAGATTCGTAAGGGACACGATGGTTCCAAGAACTTCGCCCTGTTCGGTCAGGAAGCTATCGGTAGCACCTGGGCCTTGGCGAAGATGAACATGTTTCTGCACGGCATCGACAACCACAAGCTGGAATGGGGCGACACCATCCGCAACCCGCTGCTGCTGAATGAAAACGGCGGCCTGAGGCACTTCGACATCGTCGTAGCCAATCCTCCGTTCTCGCTGGAGAAGTGGGGGGTTGAGGGTGCCGAGAGCGACCCCTACGGTCGATTCCGTCGTGGTTTGCCGCCCAAGACCAAGGGTGACTACGCCTTTATCCTGCACATGATCGAGACGATGAAGCCGAAGACCGGCCGCATGGCGGTGGTTGTACCCCACGGCGTGCTGTTCCGGGGCTCAGCGGAAGGCAAGATCCGGCAGAAGCTGATCGAAGAAAACCTGCTGGATGCCGTGATCGGTCTGCCCGAGAAACTGTTCTACGGCACCGGCATCCCGGCGGCGGTGCTGGTGTTCCGTAAGGACAAGACCGACAACAACGTGCTGTTTATCGACGCCAGCCGCGAGTTCAAGGCCGGCAAGAACCAGAACCAGTTGTCCGATGAGAACATCGCCAAGGTGGTGGACACCTACAAACAGCGCGAGAACCTCGATAAGTACGCCTATCTGGCCAGCCTGGAGGAAATCCTGGAGAACGACTTCAACCTCAACATCCCCCGCTACGTGGACACCTTCGAGGAAGAGGAAGAGATCGACCTGATGGCCGTGCAAGCGGAGCGGAAGGAGATCGAGGCCGAGATTGCGAAGCTGAACGAGCAAATGGACGGGTATCTGAAGGAGCTGGGTTATGGTGCCTGAAAAAGGCCGTGAACCACAGGCCACCGAACCCAGCCCCGGTCTGGTGTCTGACATTCGGGAGCTGATCCATGCGGCGCGGCAACAGGTCGTGCAGGCGGTCAACAGCGCCATGGTGCAGACCTACTGGCACATCGGCCGGCTTATCCTCGAAGATGAGCAGCAGGGCGAGGCGCGGGCTGCCTATGGCAAACAACAACTTCAGCGCCTGTCCAGGGAGCTGACACAAGAGTTTGGCAAGGGTTTCGACGTTACCAACCTTCGCAATATGCGGCGATTCTATGAGGCATTCCCAAAACGAGACGCACTGCGTCCCGAATTGAGCTGGACGCACTACCGCGTTTTGCTCCGGGTCGAGAGTCCCCAGGCCCGAGAGTGGTATATGGCCGAGGCAGCCAGTCAGCACTGGAGCAGCCGGGCGCTGGAACGGCAGATCGGCACGCTATATTACGAACGGCTGCTCAGCAGTCAGGATCGGACAGCCGTGCAGCAGGAGGCCGAGAATCAGACGCGCCCAATGTCCCAGCAGGACGCCAGACACTACCTGCGCGATCCCTATGTGCTGGACTTCCTCAACCTGTCTGGTGAGCGCTATCTGGAAGCCGATCTGGAACGGGGCCTGATTGACAACTTGCAGGCCTTCCTGCTCGAACTGGGCAAGGGGTTCGCGTTCGTGGCCCGACAGCAGCGTATCAGCACGGATGATCAGGACTTTTACATCGACCTGGTGTTCTACAACTTCAAACTCAAATGCTTCCTCCTGGTGGATCTCAAGCTGGGCAAGCTCACCCATCAGGATGTGGGGCAGATGGAAAGCTATATCCGCATCTACGACCAGCACCGCAAGGGTGACGACGACAACCCGACGATTGGCCTGATCCTGTGCAGCCAGAAAAGCGAGGCGGTGGTGAAATACTCCGTGCTCACCGACAGCGAGCAGATGTTTGCGGCGAAGTACCTGCCCTACCTGCCGACAGAAGAAGAGCTTCGCCGGGAGCTGGAGCGCGAGCGGAGTCTGGTACAGCAGCAAATTGAACAGGCGAACGCGCCGGGAGAAAGCAATGACTGAGATGATTATCCGCTGGGGTGCGAGTTCGTGGATGCGAGCCGGATGTGAAATTGCAAAGCTAAACGAGCAGATGGACGGGTATCTGAAGGAGCTGGGTTATGGTGCCTGAGGGTTGGGAAAAAGCTCGTTTTGAGGAAGTCACCAGAATAGCGAACGGTCAGGTCGACCCGAAAGTTGAGCCTTACTCCAGTATGCTTCATATCGGACCGGAGAACGTCACCTCGCATTCTGGACAGCTGTCAGGTTGCAAAACCGGTAAAGAATTGGGGCTAATATCCGGGAAATATGAGTTTGATGAACAGGCGATTGTCTACTCAAAAATTCGCCCTAACCTAAACAAAGTCTGTCGCCCCAAGTTTCACGGGTTGTGCAGTGCGGACATGTACCCAATTTGGGCAAAGGAAGGGCTGGATATTGATTATCTGTATCATTACATGCTCAGCCCCGGGTTCTTCGAGACCGCAATCGCGATGTCTATGCGCACCGGGATGCCCAAAATTAACCGTTCCGACCTCAATGCTGTCCGGATCGTGCTGCCCCCCCTCCCCGAACAAAAAAAGATCGCCCAGATCCTCTCCACCTGGGATCAGGCCATCAGCGCCACCGAGCGCCTGCTTGAGAACAGCCAGCAGCGGAAGAAAGGGTTGATGCAGCAGTTGCTGACCGGGAAGAAGCGGTTGCCGGGGTTTGAGGGGGAGTGGGAGAACTCAATACTCACAGAACACTGCTCTGTCACTACTGGCAACAAGGATCTTCAAAACAAAGTAGAAAACGGTGAATACCCGTTTTTTGTTCGCTCTAGCAATATTGAGCGGATCGATAGCTATTCCTTCGACGGTGAAGCAATCCTGATTCCTGGAGATGGTCGAGTTGGGGAGATTTTCCACTACATTGATGGGAAATTCGATTTCCACCAACGAGTCTACAAGCTCAGTGATTTTGAGGGAGCGCTGGGCCTTTTCATCTACTACTACCTGAAACGCTTTTTCAAAGCTGAAGTCATAAAGAACTCGGTGAAAGCAACCGTGGATTCTTTGCGCATGCCGGTATTTACAGGTATGCGTATCAAATTGCCTTCTCTGGAAGAACAACGCCAAATTGTGGATGTTTTGTCTTGTTCCGATAAAGAGATTCAAGCAATAACCCAACGCCTATATCTTCTCAAGCAGGAGAAGAAAGCCCTGATGCAACAACTTCTGACCGGCAAACGGCGGGTGAAGGTGGAAGCCGATGCTGCCTGAAAGAAGACCGTTAAGCCAGATTGACGGCCGCACAGATTGTACGTATATTTATATGACGACTCTCCCCTTGCAGGAGCATTCAGTTGCTACCAGCTCGGGGCGGAAAAACCGCCTTCGTGGCGGTTTTTTCATTTCTGGCTCCGCACTTTCTGGTCGGAGTGTCGCCGGATGACCACCAATTTCTACGTCGATGGATACAACCTCTACTACGGCTGCCTGAAGCACTCCGCTTACAAATGGCTCGATCTGAAGTCCCTTCTTGCCGACAAAATTCTGCACGCACAGGATCCCGCTGCTGAGCTTGGCGTTATCAAGTTCTTCACAGCCGATGTGAAAGCAAAAATTGCATCCAGAGGTCAATCCGCCCAGACATCCCAGCTCCAGTATCACCGTGCGTTAGAGCTTCTGTACCCTGACGAAATATCCGTGATCAAAGGCTTCTACAGCCTTGAGCGGGCCAATTTGCCGGTTTACAAGAAACCGCCTGATAAAAATGATCGGGTTGAGGTCTGGCGTCTCGAAGAAAAACAGACCGACGTGAACATTGTACTTGAGGCCTACCGTGATGCCTGCAAGGGCAAGGCGCAGCAACTGGTTTTCGTCACAAATGATTCCGATATCGAGCCGGTATTGAAAGCCTTGCGAGAGGACTTCGGCGACGGCATTCGAATTGGCGTTGTCGTACCAAGACTTAAAAGCAATCACCGGCCGTCAAACGTGTCATTGAGTCAGTACGCGGATTGGACGCGGCACCACATTCTCGAAGACGAGCTCCTCCAATCCCAGCTCCCGGATCAGATACCAACACGCAAGAAACCCATTAAACGGCCCGGTTATTGGTAAGGTCAGCATTTCAAGTGCGCCCCATGAGGCTGTAGCAGGAAATCAGGTTATGGATACCGCCCCTCAAAGCAACGAACAACACGCCAGCCACATCCCGGCCCTGGCCACCCTGATCAACCTCGGCTGGACGTTTCTGCCGGCGACGGAGTGTATGGCCCTGCGGGGCAGCCAGCGGGATGTGGTGATGAAGCCGGTGCTGGAGCGGGTGTTGCGCCAGCGCAAGTTCGAGTTCAAGGGGCAGTGGTACCCGTTGTCCCAGCAGGCCGTGGATCAGGTGATCCGGGAGGTCACGACACCCTCCATGGCCCAGGGCCTGATGGACGCCAACCAGTCCGTGTACGACATGCTGACCCTCGGCATCACCGTGACCGAGTTCATCGGTGGCAAGAAGGCCCAGCCTACGATCCATCTGATCGACTGGGAGAGCCCGGACAACAACGAGTTCCATGTCACCGAAGAGATGGATGTGCTGTCCACCCAGGGTACTCACACCCGTCGGCCAGATGTAGTGGCGTTCGTGAACGGCATTCCCCTGGCGGTGATCGAGGCCAAAAAAGCGGCCTCCGGCAACCCCAACAAGAACATGGTGGAGGAAGGCATCAGCCAGCACCTCCGCAACCAGAAGAACGACGAAGTACCGTACCTGTACGCCTTCGCCCAGCTGCTGTTTGCAATCAGTCGCAACGACGGCCGGTATGGCACCACGCACACCCCGCTGAAGTTCTGGTCGAAGTGGACGGACGAAGAGTTCGACGACCGGTACGTGCAGGACATCAAGAACCGCTCGTTGTCCGTGTCCGACAAGGACGCTCTGTTCAAGGACAAACCCGCGAAGATCCGGGCCTACTTCGAGCAGCTCTGGTCACAGTCGGTCATGCCCACAGAACAGGACCGGCTTCTGGTCGGCCTGCTCGACCGGTACCGGTTTCTGGAATTTTTGCGCCTGTTCATCCTGTTCGACCGGAAAATCGACAAAATCGCAGCCCGGTACCCGCAAGCCTTCGGCATCAAAGCCCTGCTGGAACGCATTTCCCAGTTCAAACCTAGCGGCGAACGCAAAGGCGGCGTACTCTGGCACACCACCGGCTCCGGCAAGTCCTTCACCATGGTCTATCTGTGCCGGGCCCTGCTGCTCAGCGACGCCCTGAAGAACTGCCGGATCATCGTGGTCACCGACCGGGTGGATCTGGAGAAACAGCTGTCCAAGACCTTCCTGACCGGTGGGGCCTTTGGTTCCGACATCGCCGGCAAGAAAAGCGGTGACTCTCTGGCCAAAACCCGCTCCGGTAAAGATCTGGCCAAACGCATCGGCCAGGGCAACGACCGGATCATCTTCACGATCATCAACAAGTTCGCCTCGGCCGCCAAACAGCCGGAGTGCTACAACCCCTCCGAGAACATCATTGTCATCGTCGATGAAGGACACCGGAGCCAGGGCGGCGAGAACCACCAGCGCATGCGGCTGGCCCTGCCCAATGCCTCGTTCATTGCCTTCACCGGCACCCCGCTTCTGGATAAGGAAAAGAGCGAGACTGCCGAGAAGTTCGGGGCCATCATCCACGCCTACACCATGAAGCGGGCCGTGGAAGACGGGACGATCACCCCTCTGCTCTACGAGGAGCGCAAGCCGCTGTTGAGCGTGAACCAGGAGGCCGTTGATACCTGGTTCGAGAAGGTTACAGCCTCCTTGTCGGACGACCAGAAAGCCGACCTCAAGCGCAAGTACGCCAAGCAGGGCCAGATCTACACTGCCGAGGACCGAATCAAACTCAACGCCTTCGACATCAGCGTGCATTTCAGCGAGAACTTCAAGAAGGCCGGGCTGGAGCTCAAAGGCCAGCTGGCCACGGACAGCAAGCTCAGCGCGATCCGTTACAAGAAAGCGCTGGATGAGCTGGGCCGGGTGACAAGTGCCATCGTGATTTCCGCCCCGGACACCCGAGAGGGCCACACCGAGGTCGATGAGACCAGCCTGCCGCTGGTGCAGGAGTGGTGGAAGAAGAACGTCACGGGCGACCCGGAGGACTACGAGAAGACCATCATCGAACACTTCGGTACGGACGGGCCGCCGGACATCCTGATCGTCGTTGACAAACTACTGACCGGTTTTGATGAGCCCCGGAACGCGGTGCTCTACATCGACAAGCAACTCAAGGGGCACAACCTGATCCAGGCCATCGCCCGGGTGAACCGTCTGCACCCACAGAAACGGTTTGGTTACCTGATTGATTACCGGGGCATCCTCAAGGAACTGGATACCGCGATCCGGGACTACCAGGACTATGAACACCAGACTCAGGGCGGCTTTGCCATTGAGGACATCGATGGGTTGTATGCCAACGTGGACACCGAATACAAAAAGCTCCCTGCCCTGCACGACCGGCTCTGGGGCTTTTTCTCTCACATCGAGAACCGGCTGGACCCGGAGCCTTATCGTCAGGTGTTCATGCCGAAGTACGAGACGGACGAGGACGGCGTGGAAGTAGATCGCCACCAGGCACAGCGCGAGGATTTCTACGAGGCGCTGACCGAGTTTGGTATGTGCCTGAAGACCGCTCTCTCCACTCAGAGCTTCTTCGAGGACAAGGCGTTCTCTGAAGCGGATATTCGCCGGTACAAGGCGGATCTGAAAGATTTCTCAGATCTGCGTAAGACAATTCGGATGGATGCCCAGGAAACCGTCGACTACTCCGAGTACGAAGGCCAGATCCGGGATCTGATCGATCGGTACGTGACCGGCGTGGATGTGGCGCCCGGCGACGAGCCGGTGTTGATCGACCCGGTGGATGGCAAACCGGAGGAGTGGTCGGACGAGAAGACCAAAAACGAAACCGACAAGATCAAAACCCGGACGAAGAAAACCATCGAGCAACAGCTTGGCGACGATCCCTACGCCAAAGAGGTGTTCTCAAAGCTGCTCAAGGATGCGATTGAGAAAGCCGAGTCCATGTTCGACTATCACGCCCAGTTCAAGATGTTCAGCGAACTGGAGGCGATGGTGGACGAGCGGGAAGTGCCAGACCTACCCACGGAAGTCTTCAAGGACAACAAGCACGCCCAGGCCTACTATGGCGCGTTCAAGCTGGTGCTTGGAGAAGATTTCCCGACACTGGAAGCAGAGAAAGGCCAAGAGCTGATTGATGAGGCATTCGAGATCGATAAGGTGGTAAATCGGGCCGTGGCCGAAAACTCCCTGAACCCGGTGGGCATCGAGCAGGACGTTCGCAAGGCGCTCCTGCCCAAGCTGTTCAACCTGATCGGGCTGGATAAGGCCAAGGCCATGCTGGATGAAATCGTGCAGATCCTGAGAAACGGAGTGGCGAAGCGATGACCGCCGTCGATCCGACACAGGACGACAAGCCCCGGGAATACCGGTGCCAGTACGGGGACCGTGCCTTCCGTTATCACCTGTGCTATCTGTCCGGGCACAAGAGGGCTTCCATCAAGGTGCATGTCCATCCAAACGGTCAGGTTCAGGTGGATGCGCCCGAGGGATCCGGACTGCCGACCATTAAAGCAGCGGTGCAGCGGCGGGCGCGCTGGATACTCAAACACCTGGATGACATCGAGGAGCGCACCCGCTACGTCCAACCCCGACAGTGGGTAAGCGGCGAGAGCCAGCTTTATTTGGGCCGGCGGTACGTGCTGAAGGTGATTAACGATCCAGACCAGCGCCGGGTGACCTGCAAGCTGATCGGCGGGCAGCTGCGGGTGCGGGGTCAGGATCTGGGTCCGGAACGGACGCAGAAAGCGATCAGCCAGTGGTACCGGGACAAGGCCCGGGATGTATTCGAGCGGCGGCTCAAGCTTATGGTCGAGGCGCTGCCCTGGACGCAAACCGTTCCGCCCTGGCGCATTATGGAAATGCAGACTCAGTGGGGAAGCTGCTCACCCGAGGGCGCGGTGCTGTTGAACCCGCACCTGGTCAAAGCCCCGACCCGGGCCATCGACTACGTGTTGCTGCACGAGTTGTGTCATCTTCAGGAGCATAACCACAGCCCGCGTTTCTACGGACTGCTGGATCGGTTTATGCCGGAGTGGCGGTCGGTGAAAGAAAAGTTGGATGGGAGGGCTGAGTTTCTATTGGCGCATTCAGAAGAGTAAAAATCTGGCCTCCCCGGAACCATCACAACGAATGAGCAAACCGGAAAATAGCCGGTTGCTGCGCTTTCGCCTCTGAATTCTGGCTTAACTGCTCAAATATCAATTCCCAGTTATCCTCAAAAGGCTCAAGGTTTTGTGTGTCATATCGGTTGTCCATCGATTTATAATTTCTGGGTCGCGGCGTTTTTTATGCGGTTTGTGGTTACCGCTAATCTTTGAAGCGATGCGTTTAATGTTGTTCGAGTAACACCGAAATGGGCTGCAACTTCGGTCTTGGTGATTTTAGGATCCGACAACATCGCTGCTGCTTTCCGAATGTCGGCGTCGGACATGGAAGGTTTTCTTCCACCTTTGCGTCCTCTGGCCCTGGCAGCCTGTAGCCCAGCCATTGTCCGTTCCCGGATAAGGTCACGCTCAAACTCAGCTAGAGCCCCGAAAATATGAAATACCAGGCGACCGCCCGAGCTGGTGGTGTCGATGGATTCCGTCAGAGACTTAAAACCAACACCCCGGTCTTGGAGATCTTGAACAACCTCCACCAAGTCCTTCAGAGATCGAGCAAGGCGGTCCAACTTCCACACGATCAGGACATCGCCCTGCCGGAGCATACGAAGGCACTGCGACAACTCGGGTCGCTCGCGCAGAGTACCGGTAAATTTTTCCTGGAAGACCTGTTCAGCCCCCGCTTTCTCCAAAGCATCGACTTGGAGCTCCGGATTTTGATCGCTTGTGCTGACCCGCGCATAACCTATGATCATAAAAGGTACCTTTTCTGTTCATAGATTGTTGTACGTGATTGTTGAACATTAAACAAGGCTAAATTGGATGTTCTCAGGGGGTAACCCGGAGCGTCCAGAAAACGACCGTTTTCCAGCTATCACGAAGTGCATGCTGGATTTGGATGTATTCACGATTTAGAGGAGTTTAGCACCGCTGCAGCGTGATCCCCGTAACGGCCGGAAAATACAATGCACTCGGCGCCCAGATTTCATTGGCCAACTGCTAGGAGATAAAGGGATTAAATGGGGCCACCTTCGTTGGAGAGACAAGGGGAGGGTTGTTGTTTCCGACCATGTTCGGCTCTATACTGTTATCATATGAAATTTTGGAGGCTATCAAATGATAACTATTGAGTCCGGCGGAAAAGATAAATCCCGCAGCCAAGCCAAGAGGGTGTTTAAGCCTCAGCTTGAAAAGCGGACGCTTAGCGATGATGAGCTACGCGCCCAAAAAGAGCTGGTTGTGAAGATCATCTTTAACAGAAATTCTACTTACCGAAAGGGAAATTCGGACATCGTTCATTCCATCACGGAAGGGTTTCCTGCGGCCGCAGTATCTCGGCTCGTTGAGTACCTCAACATCCGTCAGAATGAGATGCTAAAGCTTCTGCACATTACATCGGCAACTTTCAGTCGGCGCAGGAAAGACGGTAA
>OJDK01000136.1_pt1 | contig 50067 bp, 37 predicted proteins | sample 1592791 | NCBI WGS metagenome assembly OJDK01 (sample SAMN05416878, study PRJEB24817) | seawater metagenome | isolation source: Sea water | place: Canada:Atlantic | collected 2013-11
GCGCCCATTCCTGCACCGCAGGAATCATCATGGCCACAACGGTGGTGTTATTGAGAAAGGCACTCAGAATGGAAGCGGGCGCGATCAAACGGAACTGACTGGAAAGTACCGACTTGGGCTGCCCTAGCAACCGGTGCGCCACCCAATAAATGGCCCCGGTATCCCGCAAGGCGGCTGCCACCACGTACAGCGCAGCAATAGTCATCAGGCCCGGGTTGGCAAAACCAGAGAGAGCCTCTCCTGGAGAAATAATGCCTGTGATCAACACCAGAACCAGTGCTGCCATCATGGTCATATCCGCAGGCACACGGTTACTGACCAGTGCCCCCAGCACAGCCAACACAATCAGCAGTGTTATCAGTATGTCCACGGTCATTCGGTCAACCACACAAGCCAAGACGCCACGTGAGAAATCCCGCAGCAAAAGGGCATTTTACAGGGCAAAGGGAATATAAAAAGGGAGGGCTTAGTCAAATTTACTATAAGCAAAAAACAACACCCACAGAATAATGTCGGATTACGGCTACGCCTAATTCGACCTACGGAACTCACCATCAAGGGGTTTGCATCGCGGTGGAACCACCGCTCCCACAACGTGTAGTTTGGTAGGTCGGGTTAGCCTAAAGGCGTAACCCGACAATCAGGCAAGACTATTCTGCCATGCTCGCTGTTTTCGCCACCATCGGCGGCAATTCCCGGCTAGGGGTACTTTGCGGCGATTGGTTACTCGCCCCGCCGGGCTCGTAGCCATTCACATAGCTGCGCAGCAAGGCGCGCAGGGCGTCCTGATCGGCTCGGGTCAACGCCTTACGGAACGCCTCCAAGGCAAAATAGACTTCGTCCCATTCCAGCTTTTCTTCATGAGCCTGCATAATCATCTCGTGCTCGGTGCGCGTACTGCAATCACCGATGAGCAGCTCTTCATAGAGCTTCTCACCCGGTCGCAGGCCAGAAAACGCAATGGCAATGTCCCCGTCAGGATTTTGCTCGTCCCGCACAGACATACCCATCAAATGCACCATGGTGCGGGCTAGGTCCACAATCCGCACCGGCTCACCCATATCCAGCACAAACACCTCGCCACCCTGGGCCATGGCGCCGGCCTGGATCACCAGCTGGGAAGCTTCCGGAATGGTCATGAAATAACGAATCACATCCGGGTGGGTCACCGTCACCGGCCCGCCCTTCTGAATTTGATCGCGAAACAAGGGCACCACGGAGCCGGAAGACCCCAGCACATTGCCAAAACGGACCATGGAAAACACCGTTTCCGAGCCCCGCGCGGCAATGGCCTGAAGCACCAGCTCAGCAAAACGCTTGGTGGCCCCCATCACATTGGTAGGGCGCACCGCCTTGTCGGTAGACACCAGGATAAAATGCTTCACATGGGCCGCTTCCGCGCCTAAGGCTGCTTCCAGCGTCCCCAGAATATTATTGCGCACACCTGCAGCTGGGTTCGCCTCCACAATCGGCACATGCTTGTAAGCCGCCGCGTGGTACACAGTGTCTACCCGGTTTTCACGGCACAGGCGCTCCATCAGCCCACGATTCACCACCGAGCCCAACACCGCCTCAACCTCGATATCTCTGCCCAGGCTAGTCAGTGCTGCCCGCAATTCCTTCTCAATGGCATAAAGGCCAAACTCGCTTTGATCCAGCAGCACCAATCGGGAGGGATTCAGTTTGAGGATTTGACGACACAGCTCACTACCAATGGAACCCGCAGCCCCGGTCACCAAAACATGCTTGCCGCTGATACAACGCGACAATAGATCGGTACGAGGCGGCACCGCATCACGGCCCAGCAAGTCATCAATGGAGACTTCCTTGATCTCCTCAAGGCGCGCCTTGCCGCTGGCAATATCCGCAAACGAAGGCACCGTCTGCACATGTACATTCAGCGTTTCCAGCCAACGCACTACCGCCATGCGCGTGGCGCGGCTTTCAGAAGGCAGCGCCAAAAGCACAGTCCGGATCACACCTCGCTCAACGGCCTTTTCAAGCTTGCGGCGACTGACTACCGGCACGCCGCAAAGCAGTGTGCCCTGTTTGCCTGGCGCATCATCCACAATCATCAGCGGGTGCAACTCCGCCGTGGAAAGCAGGCCAGACACCAACTGAGCGCCAGCACCGCCGGCACCAAAGACAGCCACTGACTCACTGGCAATACGCTTACCCAGAACGTTGTAAAGAAAGCGGCGCATCATGAAACGGCTGCCGCCCAGGTAGAGCACCAGCAACGCCCAGAAGATGATAAAGACAGAACGGGGCGTCGACGCCGACACCATATAGGAGGAAGCAGCCAGCAATACCACGGAAAACGTCACGCCAGCCAAAATAGACCACGCCACCTCTGCACCGAGGTAACGCACAATCGAGCGGTAGAAGCCAAAGGCGTATAAGGCAGGCAATAGCACCATGGGCCCGGCCACAAGCAACCAGAGATCAGCAACGTCTGGTGTTGCCGAATTCAGGCGCAGCCCATAAGCCAGCCACAGCAGCAAAGGCGCCGCCAGCGCATCCGCACTCAACATGATAAGGCGCTTGGCCACACGAGACAGTGATACCATCTGATGCACGGGGGAATACAGATACTTGTTCGTCATAACAGGTCCATCCATGCGACCACGGGGGCGACTAATACGGCAAAGTCCTTCTTAGCCATACGTCTGTGACTTTCGTCACACTAATTAGCCGGAAGAGCATTATAGGCCGTTCCTCAGGATATCCAACGGGTAAAAAGCACTAATTTAGGTGCAATCTAGTCATAAACCGTGACAATTAAGCGATAAATGGCAATCACAGTCAGTGACGCTGCCCGGTAATCGTGAATCTTTTTCAATCTGTTGCAAACGAACGCTCCGCGGCAACCCGGTAGGTCGAATTAGTCCGAAAGACGTAATCCGACACTCATTCATCAATAAACCAAGCCAAGCACAGCCATGACACGATGTACTCCACGTGCCAGGTCCTTGTCGGATTACGCCTTAAGGCTAATCCAACCTACAAACCTCACTCTTAGTCGCCGCTTGCTTCAGCAGGCACCAGCAGGCCACCAGCAGGCCCAGGAAACCTGACAAACCCCGGGCGTCTCGCAGCATGGACTGACTGAGTCCAAACCCGACAAAGGCCACCACAATCAGCACACCACACAGCGCAAACGCCTGCACCTCACTGTTCCCCGCCTTTGCGCCCTGCCGCCAATAGCGCCCAAAAAACCATAGCGGCACCCCATACAAGCCCAGCAATGACAGCAACCCCAACAAACCGCGGCGAGCCAGGGTATCAATCATGTCGCTATGCAACTGATCATGAAGACTCACCCCTTGTGTAAAGCGACCTTCAGCGACCCACTCATCCCGGCGCGCCTCAAGGCTGCCCTCGCCCCAACCAAGCAACGGCTTTGCCTGGATCAGGAGCCAACCGGCCTCCCACATCTCCAAACGTATCCCCAGCGAGGAGTCCCGCTCTCCATCAACGTATTCCTCAAGATCTCCCACTCCCTGGCTGACACGATTCGATACTGACACCTGCGGCAATAGCGCGATCATCAACAGTGAAGACAACAAAAGCACAGACCAGACAGCAACGCCCCTGCGGGGCAGCATAAATGATGCAGCCCAACACAGAATCAGCGCCAACGCAGGAAACACCACCCAGCCCCCTCGTGTACCGGATAACACTGAAGCCAGCAGCCCTGCGAACACTGCCAATACACACAGGACCCGTTTGCACCCCGAGTATTCATGCCCAAACAATGCACGCGGGTACACTAGTGGCACCAGTGAGAGCGTCGCGAATAGTAGCGCAAGGTCCCCAAACGGAATCGGGTTCATCCCATTGTGCGCGCGCCCATCACCAAGCCAGAGAGACTCATAAGCAGCAATCCCGCCGGCCAACAGCGCGCCAACCTGCACCCCAAACCACCATGCTGAGGCTGTCGGTGGCACGCATCGCCATACCAGCAAGACCAGACCCGCCAGCAGTGGCCACATAGGCAGCCAGACACCCTGCCGCCCCTCACCCACCGGCCACTGCCCTGTACGCCAGACGTCGCCTAGCCACACTGCAGAAAACAAGACCAGAACCGCCAGTATCAGATAGTCATCAACAGCAAACGCGCCTCTAAAACGCCGTCCCCAAAAAAGCAGGCACAACACTGCTGATACCCCAGCGATGAGGGGAAGTACCGCATACGTAAAGTAAAACACCAGCAGAAAAGCGAGAAAAGAAAAAAGCAGAACGCTCGATTGCAATCGAAAAAAACGAATCAACAGCCCACCTCATCGGTAGGTCGAATTAGTCCGAAGGACGTAATCCGACATTCATCCATCCATAGATCGAGCCAGGCATAGCCATGACCCGCTGCACTCACCTGCCAAGTTCATTGTCGGATTACGCCTTTAAACCACAAACACAAAGCAATCGCGCGTAGGTCGTGTTTACCCAAGGGCACAGAGAGGCCGAAGGCCGTAACCCGACATCCGAACTCATGACCCTGCGCAACACCTCACAAGTCTTATCAACCTCGGCCGTGGTCAACGTCGGGTGCACCAAAAACATCAACGCACTCTCCCCCAAAGTCTTCGCCACCGGCAACCGCTCTTGCGGCCCCAACCCAAGATCCGTAAATGCCTTTTCTAAATAAACCTCGGAACAAGACCCTGAAAAGCAAGGCACTCCTTCCGCCACAATCGCATTCATAATCCGGTCACGCACCTCTGCAACCGGCTCATTAACAACAGCCTCATCCACAAACACATAACACTTGTAACCCGCATGACCGATCTCTTCCGGCACCACCGGCACGCGCAACCCAGGCAGCGCTGCCGCTGTTTCCCAGATTGCCCGGCAATGGGTCTGGCGCGCGGAGGTCCATTCGGGCATGCGCTGCAGCTGAATACGGCCAATGGCGGACTGCATTTCCGTCAACCGCCAGTTAGTGCCCACCGACTCATGCAACCAGCGAAACCCCGGCGGATGCTCACGCTCATAAACGGCGTTCCAGCTTTTGCCATGGTCCTTGAAGCTCCACATCCGGGACCACAAGTCACGATCATTCACCGTAACCATGCCACCTTCACCACCGGTGGACATAATCTTGTCCTGGCAGAACGACCAGCACCCCACATGCCCCAAGCCACCTACCGGCTTGCCCTTGTAAGTCGCACCATGGGCCTGGGCACAATCTTCAATGATGAATAGATCATGCTTTTCGGCCAGCGCCATGAAACCGTCCATGTCACAGGGCCAACCCGCCAGATGCACACAGACAACCGCTTTGGTATTCGGGGAAATTACGGCAGCGACACTTTTAGGGGTAATGTTTTGGGTCTCCGCATCCACATCGGCAAACACCGGTGTCGCCCCGGCATTGATCACGGAAGTCGCAGACGCCAGAAACGTCCGCGGCGTCACCACTACCTCGTCACCTGCGCCGATACCTAAGCCCTGAAGGGCCAGATCCAGCGCCAAGGTGCCGTTGGCCACCGCGATGGCATACTCGGTACCGGCAAAAGCGGCTAATTCTCGCTCGAATTCTCGCCCCTCCTGGCCCGTCCAGTAATTCACCTTGTTGGAAAAGAGTACGCGAGACACCGCATCGGATTCTTCCTGGCTAAAGGAAGGCCAGGGCGAAAAAGGGCCGTTAAGCATGAAAAACCTCAGAAAAATTATTGTGGACGCGCAGGCGTACCCACCACCGTCAAACCATCTTGAATATCAGATACTACCGTGGCGCCGGCGCCAACAGTCACAGCACGACCAATAGCAATGCATTGCTTAACCTGGCAGCCGATGCCCAGCCATGTACCCTCACCTACCGTGACCTCACCGCCCAATGCAGCGGCCGGACAGACATGGCTGTAATCGCCAAGCACACAATCATGGTCGAGACTGGCACGGGTATTGATAATGGCACCGCGCCCAACCCTCGCATCGACATTGATCACCGAACCTGCTACCACCAACACACCCTCACCAATCTCCGCAAAGGAGCTAATCACGGCGGAAGGGTCAACCAGTGATACCAGCGGAAGGGATTTCGAAAGCACCCATTCGCACCAGGTTCTGCGATGCTGTGCATTGCCTATGGCAACAAAAAACGCATCGCAATCATGATTATCGGCATTCTCCGGGACATCCAGCACATCCCAATGACCAATCGAGTACGGCCCCTCAGCGGCGAGGCCATCAAAGAACACCACTTCCAACCAGCCACAACGTAAAGCCGTATCTGCAGCCACCTTGCCGTGCCCTCCGGCACCGATAATCCCGAGACGACGGCTCATTTCTGGCTCCCGGTAAAACGCGTCATGGTCGCCTCACCATCCTGATTGATGTCGTCCCGCTTGATCACCTTCCAGACCGTCAGAAACAGGATCTTGATATCCAGCCACAGAGTACGGTTTTCCACATACCACACATCCAGTTCGAACTTCTCTTCCCAGGACAGGGCATTGCGGCCATTCACCTGCGCCCAACCGGTAATACCAGGACGCACTTCATGACGGCGAGCCTGTCGCTCGGAGTACAGTGGCAGATATTCCATTAACAAGGGGCGCGGCCCTACCAGACTCATATCCCCCTTGAGAACATTCCACAGTTCCGGCAACTCATCCAGACTGCTGGCGCGAAGAAACTGCCCAAAGCCAGTCAACCGATCCGCATCAGGCAACAGCTCGCCATTGGCATCGCGCGCATCCGTCATGGTGCGGAACTTGGCCATCTCAAACGCCTGCCCGGCCCTGCCTGGGCGGCTCTGTCGAAACAACACCGGGCTGCCCAGCTTGACCCTGACAAGCAAAGACAACAAAACAATGACTGGCGCCAGCAGCAGCAGCCCCGCCATGGCCCCTAAAATATCCATCAACCGCTTCATGTCAGCCCCATTTCCCTGAGCATCACCGCATTCACCTTGTGCACATCGTACTTGTCTTCCGCCATCTGCCGCGAGCGAGCCCCCATGGCCGTCACCCGCGCCGGGCTCTCCACAAGCTTGATCATGGCCGCAGCCAGCGCGGACACATCCTGAACAGGTACAAGATAACCGTTGTCGCCGTCCACCACTGTCTCACGGCAGCCAGGAGCATCCGTCGTAATCACCGCCCGGCCCATGGCCATGGCTTCCAACACGGTGCGAGGGGTGCCCTCACGGTAGGAAGGCAGCACATACACACTGCTATCGCTAATCGCCGGCCGCACATCAGAAAGCTTGCCCAGGAACTCGATCGTCCCCGCCGCAATCCACGCATCCAACTCGGCCTGCTTAATGGCATCCGGGTTGTCATCTATCCAGCCCACCAGCCGAAACGACACGTCCGGGAAACGCTGCTTCACAAGCGCCGCCGCTTGAGCATATTCACGCACACCCTTGTCCCCAAGCAAACGCGCAATCAGCAAAAAAGAGGGCGTTTCTGGCAGCTCGGCCACCGTATATTCCGCCACATCCACCCCGGAGCCATTCACCACACAGGAGGGAACCGCAGGCTTCAGCAAGGAGAGTTGCCGAAATAGCGCCTCATCATCAGGGTTCTGGAAGAACACAAGCCGATTGCGCGAAAGCGAAAACCGGTACAGCTGCTGAATCAAAGAGCGAAGCACCTTACGCAAACCCGTTGCCTCCCCAGTAAAGGCATAACCCAGCCCGGTAATCAGAGAAGAACGGTTCTCTACCCCCGCCATCCAGGCAGCCAGGGAACCATAGATCACCGGCTTGATGGTATAGCCAAGCACATAGTCGACATGTATCTGTCGCATAAGCTTTCGGAGCGAGAACAAAACGGACAGATCCTTTACCGGGTTCATACCCGTGCGCTGAAGCGGAATATCATGAACCTGTACACCTAACTCAGACAGACGAGAAGCAATGTCAGAATCACCACTCAGTCCGGGCACCGCCACATGCACCTGGCAACCCGCTTCACGCAAGGCCTCAATCAGCGGACCACGAAACTTGATCAACGAATCCGGAAAACTCGCGACCAGCAAGAAAACCGGTTTTTTCATCGTTTACTGGCCTCGAGAGCGGATGGCTCGGGTTCAACCGGAAACCGAGACCGGCCGATCACCGAGATCAGCAGGAAAATCAGCATGGGCGCAAACATCCATTTCTGTCGCAGGGCGATGCCCAGGTTGGCGGTGGTCATGGCGAGAATCAGCCAAGCCCCCAGCGAATAAATCCACAAAAACATACGGTTGTGTGCCAGCAAGTGCGAGGGCAAGGGCTTCCTGATCAACGCCCAGCCACCAGCAAAAAACAAGAAAAGAAGAATGGTATTATCAAGCGCAGCAGCAAGAGAAAAAAGGTTACGAACCTCAATCAGCGTGGGTCTGAACAGGTAGGTGAACATCTGGACAGGCGGACTCATACCCGAAATGTCCACGGCACCGCCGCCTTTCAGGTTATGCCCCTGACGGCCTTCAATGTATTCCATCACATCACTGGCATCAGCATCACCACCAACGCCAGCGTAACTCAGGCCAATTGGAACAAGCGCCACGGCTGAAGCCAACGCGAAAGCACCCAGAACTACTCGCTGAGGTAAAGGTATCCCTTTCTGAAAAACGAAGGAACCGGCAAGCCCAAGACCAAGCATTCCTGCCATATGCGGACGCACTACTAGCATCACAAGCATGGACAGTGCCAGCAAAAACCAACGATGCTTCAAATTCAAGGCGGCCCATAGTGCCAACCCCATTGAGAAGAAAGATAAGGCGTCCTTACCCAACGCCGAGGACCAGAAGCTAACTGAAGGCAAAAAAACAATAGTCACCGCTAAAAGACGGATATTTCTTGTCTTATTCCATGTCACATCTCGCAAAGCCGCATCAAAGGCAATCAACCCGATCGCGCCGAATACCTGGAAAACCAGAAAGCATCCAAGAAATGAAAGATTCAAACCCTGAGTCAAAAAAGAAGTGATAAACCGTATTGCTCCCGTACCAAATGAAAACTCTAGATCAGGCGAAAAGCTATAACGGAAGTATGCAATCGCATCACCACCGTAATTAGTGATGTATAGATAGGAAACAAACGAGAACAAGGAATGCCAACAATAGATGAGCAAAACCCGAGAAGACGAGCAGTAAAAAGCTCGCCTTAAAGCAAGACAAATAATGGCTCCCAAAATGAAGACCAGAAGAGAGAAGACAAGCTGAATGGCAGAAGAACCGAAATCACCCACAAATGAACCTCAAGATCTAACCAGTTGGTCATAAAGAGCCAAGTGTTGGGTTACAGAATGCTGAATACTGTATTTAAAGGAGTGTCGAGAGGCGTTCTCTCCATAAAAGCAACGAGAATCATGAGATTCAATCATGGAGCGCAATGCTTCAGCATACTCATAAGGTGTTGGATCATCAACGACAACGCCACTCTGGCAAGAATGAATCACTTCTGAGCACCCGCCAACATTCGTCACAATGGAAGGCAAGCCCGCAGCTGTTGCCTCCAGAAGGGAAATTGGTAACCCTTCCCAAGAAGATGACATGGCAAAAACATCAGAGTTAGCCAATAATTCTTTAACATTGGATATATTACCCAGAAAAGTAACTTTTTTTGCCAAACCTAGCTCATCAGCCTTTTTCAATAAGCGGCTCTTACTTTCACCTTCACCCGCAATAGAAACAGAAAAATCAAGATCATCTAACAGGGCCACTGCCTCAAGAAACAAATCATAATTCTTTTGATCACATAAGGTGCCAACCATGGCGATACACGGTTTGCTATCGCGCCTGGAAACCACGGGTAGAACACGGTCAAAATCAACGCCGTTATCTATTCGCTGAACCAGTTTGGCAGAAACAGAACGCAAGAGATTAGAGCAGGCTAAAGAAATACCTACATATGCGGCAGCCCGCAAGTCGAAAATCCGGTACAAGAACCCAGGAACTTTGAGAACGATATTGTGATGTGTGTAAACAACAGGAACAGAAGGGACAAAAAATGAAAAAAGCAACGAGTAATAAAGATGGCAGTGCAGCAAATCCGGAGAAAAATCACTAACGATCTTCCTCAAGGCACCACCAGATCGGAGAATTTTACGTCTAGACCCAGAAGGCATAAACGAATATGCAATTCCTGCGCCTTCAATCTCCTTGAGATAGCGCTTCTCATAATCAGAATCACGTCCAATTTCCGCCGCACGACTCAGGAAGACCAAATGGACTTCATGCCCTTTCTGGACCATCGCCTTGCAAAGATCCCTAGCATAAACTTCCGCCCCACCGGCTGCAGGTGCAGCAATAAAATGCATCAATCTCATATCAGATACCTGCAGCGCTAAAATTCATAGCCGAAAAGATCAATATCTTCCTTATAAACGGAACGCACTATTTCAATCATTTCCTTGCTGGAGTACGCATCACGATAACTTGCCATACCGGCGCTGGTTGAATTCACCATTTTGACATCAATGGGACGACCAAGACGCTCTTCAAGAAAGCAAACAGTCTCACCCAAACGTTCAACATAGCCCAAATGATCAACCATCACTCTATTATTCAGATCACAAACGAAAAGATATTGTGGCCTGAAAATAAAGTCGCATTTGGAAATATCTCTCGAAGGCAGCCAATCACACACAAAACGCTCAAAGCTGGAGAATTCTGGGATTTGGTATTGCTTGGGATTGTAAACACCCATGGATTCTGTGCGCCCTATACAAGCAAAACGATAAGCGGAGAGAGTCCTAGCCCAAGGATTCCGAACCAACGAAAACGTAAGACTGCTTGAAAACAGCCCTGGGAAGCGGGACTGTATCTGTTGAGCTGAATAATGGCCTAACGTTCGCCCATAAATCGAGTTATTGATACTTGTTCCAGCAGCTTTTGGAACGTGAATGAAAACACAACTAGCTCTACGCCAATATTTATATCTTCGAAGCAAATTAACCTTATGCTTTAATCTTATGATCATTACTCACCAGACCAATGTACCTTTCCGCCACAACATCCACCCTAAAATTATTCAAGTGATCGCGAACATCATCAATAGTAAAATCCATGCTCTGTCTGACAGCAGACTCTATCGCCAAACAAAAATCCACAACGTCATCTGACGAAACCAAATGCCCAAACTTTCCTTCTGAAAGAATCTCCCTTGGACCAGAAGGACAATCTCTTGCAACCACAGGCAAGGAGGCGCACAAAGCCTCCACAAGAACATTCCCAAAACCCTCCCATGAGGAAGTTAAAACAAAAGCATCATACTCATTAATGACAAGCTGGATGTTTTCCACGAAGCCATTAAATGAAACGACATCCTCAAGACCGTTTTCAACAGTATAGGCCTTCAACTTCTCCTCAAGCTCTCCATATCCATAAATATCAAGTAAATAATTAGAGCCCCCCCTAAAGTTCAACTCTTTAACAACATCAAGCATTAAAAAATAATTTTTTGCCTCTGTAAGTCGCCCCACAGCAACCAACCGAACTGTTGAGGGATTGTGCTTAACATTATTTCTACCTAATATAACAAAATCCTTTTCCAGCACTGGATTCCAGATTGTATTAACTTTATGTTCAGCAACACCATAGTAGTTTATCAACGCTGCCTTAGCCCCTTTTGAGACAGCCACAACCCGATATGCTCTTTTGCAAGCAAACCGATGAAACACCCTTATAATTTTAAATTTAATACTTAGACCAATTCGCTCATCGCGAGCTTTGACGTCAGTGTGTACCGTAGGAATATAAGCAACCGTCCGCCTTGATAACCTTGAAGCCAAATAAGAAATAACATTAGATGCATCAGTAAAGCTGATTAACGCATCAGGGGAAAAATCGTCAATAACATGAGATAGAGACACAACCTGACCAATAACTCCCGGATAACGAGGATAAATCCGAGCGACCCTGCTGTCGAGGTGATAATAGTCCTGTGTTCGATTTCGCTGAAACAATGTAACCGAGTGACCTAAAGCAACAAAGGATTTTGCCAAATTGACAGCTACTCTTTCTGCCCCACCACCAGCCAGGCTTGTGCAAACGAGTAGAAATCTCATCGCGTTGAGCCCCCTTCGCATCGAATAGTCATGCCAAGGGCAATCTCATTTAAAAGGGCTTTTTCAAACTCAACCAACTGACAATCAATTCCAAACCTTGTAATCTTCTTCGCAGCCAAACGCGCCCTATAAGAATAACTTTCTATATCACTGGAAACACTTGATATAGCTGCACACCAACCCCCGATGTCCCCGTTATCCAAGATCAACTCCGGATCATAATCAACCGTCTCAGGAAGCCCACCCTTGTCTGACACAAGAACGATGCAGCCAAAAGAAAGGGCCTCAATAGCAACGCGGCCAAAAGCTTCTTCTATTTGTGAAGGGACTATAAAAACATCACAGCCACCATAAATTTCATTTAGAGAAGCCCACCCTTTATAAATGACATTAACGGGAAGTCCATCCTCAAATATTTGACCTGATTTTTTACCATAGACTGAAAAGTTTATGTTTGGAAAGTAATCAGCTAAACCCTTAAGAATCTTGAATCCCTTCTCATAAGAAAGCCCCACCATATGAACACGCTTAATTTCAGTCAACAGCCTGCTCTTAACATCCACATCTACGGATGGATACACAACATAGCCACGCCCCTTAATATGTGGCTCAATTATATCCCTCATATACTGGCTATTAAAAACACAGAAATCTGGCTGATTATCTACTGCCTGATAGTTACCGAGCAGCATTTTGACAACTCTTAATTTGAGAGAAAGATGAGGAGAAGATGACTCCGAAAGAAACTCAAAATTCTCAAAAGCTCTGACTATCAACCCGCATCTCACACCAAACCGAGCCGAAACTTCTCGCGCAATCCTTAATGCTGTTGGACCACAAACAACAACATCAGGATTAAAACGTTTTGCAATTCGACAGCTTTCTCTTTTTAGAAAGAATTGACGAAAAAAAACCGACATAAAACTATTTTTACTTTTCATTACCCTCTTAACTTTCACCCCATTAGCCTCACCGACAATGTCTGAATTTGCCGTGACGACTATAACGTCCCACCCTCTATCAGCCAGTCCCTCTAACAACAATCGGTTTGATATCTCGCCACCACCTATAGGCGAACCGTACCCTGCCGAGTGATATGAAGGAAAAACTGCAAGCAATTTTGGATTACTCATAATTCAGCACATCTTCAAACTAGTATTTCCGAACAATAAAATCACAAACCCAGCAACAAGATCAGCAACAAATAAAAACCTTTCATTTAAAGCTTTTCATCTTATCTACAGCTAGAGCCACAATTTCTAGAGCAGCCATCCAGTGAGAAAAAAGTCACCCGCCCATTTCAAATCCACGGCATGGTCACTCAGTATATTCGGCATTTCTAAGGTCCACATTCTACTATTCATACAGCGGCCAAATAAAATTTCGGTTTTCTATGGCAGCATACGGAAAGAGGATACATAGAGGACACACATACTTTTCACAAGACTTTGAGAAATGAACAACCGATCAATAACCCAATCTTTCGGAGTAATGTCTGGTTTGACGATCAATAAATCGCTCATTTTTTTTATAGTAATCGCCGTAGTCTTTCACCCGCTCACCTCTACTCTGGTACTGCCTGTCGACAATTCCGGATATATCTTGTTTCACTTTCAAGCCTAGTTTTTGAGATAGCAATTCCACTGATGCTTGCTTGTCTGCAATAAAGTCTTCATACCGAATCATCAAAAAATCATCTTCTGCATTAAAGTAAATTTCTGCAGATCGCTTCCAACGGTATGCCAAAGCATCGATGTAATTTTCGTGACAGTAACCTAACCAGGAAGTATCAAAGTTAATCCTCCAGGCTGGCGACAGCCATAACTTTGGATAATTTTGAAGGTCGACGTCTGCCGCATCCCCTGGAACATCGAGTCGATTCAAGATGCTTCTTATATTGTCTTTAGGCTCACGAAGGATGATGACGAATCGTGCCTTCGGGAAAACCCTCCTGAGCTCTTCAAAGTAAAAGGTTAGCCCTGGCTCCTTGACAATTTTCTTACGGAACGCGGAACGATAGCGATAAACATAATCCTCGAAGCTACCAATTCCATACCGAAGCAAGACCTTCCATTCAGGGCGCTTGATGGCTCGGGTAATATCAAGTGTCACTGATTGGTTCGTTGCCTTAGCAAGTAGCGCTGCAATTGCAGTTGTTCCAGACTTCTGGACGCCAAGCACAAAGACAGGCTCAAGATCGGCCATTTTCCTTAGCACTCGCGCTTTGTGAAAAGCACGAATTCTCGAATAAAAATCATGGATAATCATCGATAATTTCGAAAAGAACAACCTGATGATAGTCATGCCTTCTATTCTCCATCCGCCATTTTCAGCTCCGAACTCATTATCTTAATTCTGGAAATAAGGTTTTCCGTTTGAGACACAAAAGCAGATCTGTTTTTTTGCTCTCTGACAGAGTCCCTCTGTTTGTGAAAAAAATCTTTATCGAATACCTGATCATTTTTTAACTGCTCACGTGTCAGCGAGTTCAGATCACCCACTGCCAGCCCCATCCCGTTCAACTCGTCGAACAGAAGATTACTTGGGTCAAGGTACACCTTGGCACCTAGTAAGTAAGCGATAAAAATATTCCCGGCAGCTTGCTGGCGAAGATGATTCATTATTACAGAAGAACAATTTGAAAGAAGCTGAACATATTCTTCCATTGACAAAAAATCCGTTATCGGGACAAACCTGTCCCCAAACTTTTCCACACCAGCAGCGATAACCTTATCCCTATAGCTTTGGTCTCCATAGCTCAGAGGGACAATTAATCTTGCATCTTCTGGAAGGCCAATTTTTAAAAGCAGCTCAAATGTGTCCAGGTGATTGTTCGTTGGCGCCGCACTATTACCAATCAGGATATCTACACCCTTCACTTTGATGTCGCCAAATCCACCCTCCACAAGGTCAACAATTCTTCCGTAGTTCCATTTGACATATTCAGGAAATGGGTCACCCATTATTTCATGGATAACACGATGCTCCTGAGCAAGAACAGGAGAAAAAATATTGATTCTTTTTACCAGCTGCTTTTTTTTTGAATGGTTCAAGGATGCAAAGCGTAACAAAACAGACTTTAGCAAATGAACTGGTGACAATCGAAGCATCTTGCTTTTTTTGCTGCTTACTTTTTTTGTCAAGGGCTTTAGCAGGTTGCCCCGCTCCCCCGATATCAGATCATAGTAGTCATAACCCATCCCAATCCACACAGTCACAATATTTTTTCTTATTCTTGCCAAAACCTCGATTGCAAACCTGTCAAGAGAATGAAAAACAACTGCGTCATGACTGTTTATTTCATCAATGAATTTTCTTGAAAAGAAGGCTAGCCCTGAACACCTGCGCGGGATTATTTTTTCCAAATGATGAATTCTTTTCTTTCCTGGTAGATAGTAATTACTCTGACCAGGAACAACAGCCTCAAAAAACTCATAGGCCGAATCCGGAAATTTTTCATCTTTAATGATGTGAGCAATTTTCATAACAGCATCAATACCATGCCCCCAAAAAGGGCGGACAAAATTCGAATAGTAGACAACACCTAACAGAAATCACTTACGATTACTCGGCCTATGGAGTTTTGATTGAACCACCCCCCAAAGCAACGCAGCACCCTCCGCTCCAATCAACAGCGACACGCCTAGATAACACACTGAACCCGCCAATAGCGAAATGATCAGAAGAATAATCGTATTAGGAATGGGCAAGTCCATACAAAGGAAAACAACTACTCCTGAAATTACTCCCGCCATTAATGGCTTGAACATATCTTTGAATTGCATCTTTGCGTTATAACCGATGAGTTTTCCTGTGTAATAGGTATTCGGCAGCAAACTTACAACAGTACCCAAAAGCTGGCTCGCTACAATCGCGGTCGGGCCGAACGCAATTGCTGGTATAAGAAGCGAAATATGCAAAAATTTTTTAATCAAATTAAGCCGCAAATTCAAATCTGATCGTCCTTTCACCATCAAAACATTAATATTTAATGAATGAACAGGATACAAGAAACCGCTAAGAGCCAGTATTTGCACATAAAGGACAGCGCCCGACCATTTATCACCAAAAAAAATCATGAAAACCGGCTCTGCCAAGACCCCCAAAAATATCATTACAGGGGCCATCACAAATAAGCTTATCTGGATTAGCTGCTGATATTTTATTCTGAGAGAGACATCGTCATCCTGAAGAGTAGACAGCGCCGGAAAAGAAGCTCTTTGCGCAACGCCAGCCAACTGCTGTGACAACATGCCGGTAATTCTATTGGCAAAATAATACAAACCCGTTACTTCGGGCGTAAAAAGTTTGGCAATGACAAGGGCATACACGTTTTTAAAAACGACATTAATGACATTTGCAACCAGCAGATATTTCCCGAACGTAAATAGTTCAAGAAAATCATCTTTACTGAACTCAAGGGTCGGAACCCAGCGCGAGCTTACCCATTGAGCTAAGGTTGCCACCCCCTGGCTTGCCAGCATTTGGAATACAAGGCTCCATACACCGAACCCTTCCCTGGCTAGAATTACAGCCCCTACTCCTGAAAGCAAAACGCCTAAGGCCGAGGCCATCATTTGAGCTTTAAAATTCATGTCACGGCTGAGTATCGCCGTCTGAACAATCCGAAATGCATTTATAACAACCCCAAGCCCGAGAATCTGTATCATCGGCTCGATTACAGGCTGAGCATAAAAATTGGCAACCCATGGTGATATTAGATAAATCACAAGGTAGAGAAAAAAAGCCAGGGCAAGATTCCCCCAGAATGCAGTGCTCAGCTGGCGTTCGGTCACGCTTTTCGCCCGGATTAAACCTTGTGCAAAGCCTGCGTTCACCATTACATTCGACAACTCGAATATTACCGCGACGATAGCGACAAGACCGAAGGCATCCGGCGTGAGCAGGGCTGCCAGAAAAATCGTAAATATTATCTGCCCCCCCCTGGAAACAATTACTTCCAAAAGAGCCCAGAACATTCCCAGCCCTATTTTTTTATTCAGTGATTTCAATTAATCATTCCAACAATAAAACGTCATCTAACAGGCCTCAATTTTAAAATTAAATAAGCAATAAAATTTAGGCCATGTAATTATGGCGTAACAGCTATAGATTCAATAACTTTACTTTAAAATAAATGAGCAACCTCACGATAGCTCACTGCCTTTGGCAAGTGTTTCAAAAACTCGCTCCGCATCAGCCTGAGAATAATCCCCTAATCGCCAGCAATTAGTATTTGAGAAGTTCGCCTCACCGATGTATGCAGAAGCCTGATCAGGACTCACCTCGCCTTGCTCAATCAAACGTTTGGCAATCTCTTCGTGGTAATGCTGGGGGCGCCGACAAAAATCTTCGTACTCTACTACCAGCTTCTTGCGCTCTGGCAACAACGCAATCCCCTGCTCCACAGAATGGTGGATCGCTGCTATTTGACCTGCCACAGATTCTAGAGGATCAAGGTCTTTTAGCTCTGGGTATTCTTTAATCCTGAAGGAATACCATGTATTGATATCACCATATTGACGTTTTCTTGCTTCTAGCGCGGACTGGATATTGAAAATTGGATCACGGCGTATCCAAATAAATAAAGATTTATCGAACTGCTCTGCCAATTCTGGAATGTTTTGATTCATAATCATGGCTTTCATGGCAAACGGTTTTTCGAAGATGTTCGCCAAGGCATTCAGTTCGTCTCGCAACCCGCATAAGTCAGCTTTATTCCTCAATTCATCAGGAGCCATGTAATCCAGTTCATCAAAGGGCAAGAAACGCCGCCAGAAGTACCAGAATTCGTTCGGCGCCAATGCGCCTTTGGTTTTACCGTTATCCGAACTGAAGTTGATCCCGGAATTAAAATCGAGAATTTCGTTCCGGAAGTTGTACTGAGGGTCTGTTAGCAGTTGCTGGATTTTGGCACCCACCAACGGAGCACCAAAGAAGCGCGATAGCAAATTAGTTGGATAGGAAACCAAACCGCTACTGGCAAGCCACTGCATAAATAGCGTGCTGCCAGACCGGTGTGGCCCCACCAGAAATATCTTACTGACCTGCTCGGTAGAATTATTAAGATAATTCTCATTTGCACTCACCAAGTTGCCATTGAGATCTTTTAATAACGTCTCAAGCGAAGAAATACGTGAGTACTTTTTTGTCCGATTTTCAGGAGCAGCCATTTATTAACCCTTTTTACTCGATTGCTAACAGACGGACAAGCCTGTCCATCTCGCGTTTGCTATACCGTTGATCACAGGGCAAAAAAAGGCCCTTAGTTACCAATTCCCACTCAAAACTTCCCTCTTCTACTCGTGTCAGCACTTCAGGCCAGTAGCTAGGAATAAATACTCTGTTTGCGATTAGCTCTGACCTTTTTGCTGTGCTTACATTCGGGAGAAACGGGTAACACATCGGCGCAGTAATTTCGTTTAAAGTAAAGTTTAGATGGTTGTATTTTCCCAGATGACTGTGGAGGTAACGCGCATTCCAGGTACGTACATTTTTTGCTGATTCGTAATCTGCAGCGCACAACAAGCGTTCTGTTAGCTCCGACATCCCCAATACGGGCAAATCGGCTATTGCCTGTTCGGCTTCTAGGTATTTCTTGTAGGCTTTTTCAGGGCTGTTCGTAAGCCTGCTGATCAAGTGGCCCATCCGTGATTCTGAGGTATTGTCTCGCTCCTCCGGTTGCTTGATGCGGGGGTCATCTGAATAGAGCAAGCCACCATCGGGAAGGCCGAAGAATTTTCTTGGTGACCAGACAGTAGCCAAAGCACCAGTATGTTCAAAGAAGTAGGCCTGTGAACAATCAACGATCACATTAGCATAACCGAATCTTTGGAGCGCTCGCTTTACCGAACCACTAGTCATACCGAAGTAATCGACGATCAATATGTACTCGCCTTTATCCAGTCGAACCGCAGTATCCACATCAAAGGTCGGGCTAATCTGGTAATAATCAAACGCAATATCTAGATCTTTTACTGCATCAACTACTGCATCACAGGTATACGCAGGCAACCATACTCTTGAGGCGCCAATAGCACTCAGTGTAATCTTTATCGCTGATCTTGCAGAGTTTGTTAAGACTGTCGCTTCACTTAAATTGGCGTCAAACCATGGAAGGTCGAGCCCCTGGTAACCACCAATTGATTTATCTAACTGAACATCCATCACCAGGTTTCCCGCTTATCTTTCAAGGGGTGGGTTCATGCACTCAATTAAGTTCATATTTTGCCATCAGAGTCACCACCTCTTCCGGAGGGCAACGCATAAGCACATCAATAATTGAAAGGTTCGGTATAAAATCATCGCCATCTTGATCATATGCCATTGGCAACAATTCAATAAACTTAAGCTCAACCCCCTGCTCAGCAAAGTCTACCTTGGTGTAAAGTGACCGCCCTCCCGGTGAATTGATATAACAGTCGGCCTCAAATTTATGACACAGAGCAATCAATCGGTCTCGTGCTGACTCGGTTCGGTCATAACTTATCTCGCTGGTTTTCTTTATCTTCTTGTCAATCCCCAAGTACGAAAAAATAGCTTGATAGCTCTTCATGCAAACTGATGAAATAAACCGGTCTTCGTGTTCCAGAATCTGACGGATCAAAGGGAAAACCGATTCAAAATAAGGCGCCTTTGAGTAGCTTTGCTCAATGGTTTTTAGAACCTTGGTTACATCTTCTGTGAACTGCAAACTGGCTATCAGTTTATTTGAGGATGCGCCTGGCACGGGCACGGTAAACCGTGAAGCTCCCTTTGGAGAGAGAATACTATTCCGGTTTATATAGCCCTGCTTTATGAATGAGACATCATCATAAATCAGAAATAGGTCAGCAGCATAAATGAGCTGAAAATAACCGATATAAGGAAACAGGTAGGGCTGCATCACCGCCAGTTTCATATAGTTAGCTCCGCTTTAATCCAACGAATGATGTTATCCTGGTCCTCAGTACTCAATTGGTTTGACAATGGCAAACACAGAATTCTGCTTGCAATATTATTTGACTCCGGCTGCTCCTCTTTGGCGCTCAAACACTCCACCGTTTCCAACGACGGATAAAAATACCGTTTTGCTTGAACTCCGTTCTCTTGTAGGGAGGCTGCTACGCACACAGCTAGTTTTTCGCTTTCGAACACCACAGGAAAATAAGCATAATTATAAACGAGGCTTTCATTTTTAACTTGGAGCTTGAGGTTTGCGGGCAGCTCTTGTTGATACTTAGTCCAAACAGCTGATCGAGCGTTTAGGTTTTCTTGCATTTCATCAAGAACACACAATCCCATCGCCGCCTGCAATTCATTCATTTTGGCGTTAACCCCCAGTCCTTCAATGCTCTCTGGCCCTGTGATGCCGAAGTTGATCATTATCTTGGCACGCTCCAAATCTTCCTTTCGCTTGAAGATAATGGCGCCGCCCTCTCCAGTATGAAATAGTTTTGTGGCATGAAAGCTGAGAGTTGCGGCATCACCGTGCTTAAGGAGACTTTCGCCTTCATATTGGACGGCAAACGCATGGGAGGCATCGTAGATGACTTTCAGACCATGGCGGCTGGCTATTTCATCAATGGCTTTTACGTCGCAGGCATTGCCAAAAACATGTACCGGCACAATAGCTCTGGTATTTGGCGTTATCGCTTTCTCGATATTCTCCGGTTTTATACACCAGGTATTTGCATCGATGTCCGCAAAAACAGGCTGGACTCCATCCCATTTCAGGGAACTGGCGGTCGCGATGAAGGTGAACGGTGTGGTAATGGCTTCTGGCTGCTCGTCATGTTCGTTACCACTTACCCCTAACGCACGGTATGCAATCTGAAGCGCGAGGGTTCCGTTTGCCACCAGTAACAGGTTCTCCACCCCCAAATATTCTTCCAGACGGGCAGCAAGCTCCTGCACAAGTGGGCCATTGTTCGTCAGCCAGGCTCGCTCATAAATACCGTCAAGGTACTTATCCAGCTTTTCACGGCTTGGCAGGTACGGTTTTACGACGGGTATCACTGTGGCCCCCTGATGATATCCAACAGGTACTGACCGTAGCCATTTTTCGAGAGGGCCTCACCTGCCGCTTGAACTTGCTCAGTACTAAGCCAGCCGTTTCGCCACGCGATTTCTTCCAGGCAGGCAATCTTGTAGCCCTGACGGCGTTCGATGGTTTCTACGAACTGGGCCGCTTCCAGCAGGCTTTCATGGGTGCCCGTATCCAACCACGCGAATCCCCTGCCCAGCTGCTCAACCGTTAGATCACCACGCTCCAGGTAGGCCTGGTTTATACTGGTAATTTCCAACTCCCCTCGATCGGAGGGCTTCACGGACTTGGCAATTTCAATGACATCATTGTCGTAGAAGTATAGGCCAGTGACTGCGTAATTAGACTTCGGGCTTGCCGGTTTTTCCTCAATGGAGATAGCGCGTTTGTTTTCATCAAAGGCAACGACGCCAAAACGCTCCGGGTCTTTTACCTGATAACCGAAGACTGTTGCGCCGCTAGTGATAGCCGCTGCTGTCTTGAGTTTAGGGCTGAAGTTCGGGCCGTAGAAAATGTTGTCGCCCAAGACAAGGCACACGCTGTCTTGCCCGATAAACTCCTCGCCTAAAATAAAGGCTTGGGCGAGGCCATCCGGGCTTGGCTGGACCTTGTAGCTGATGGCTATCCCGAATTGCTGGCCGTCGCCCAACAGTCTCTGGTAACTGGCCAGATCGTTCGGTGTGGTTATGATGAGTACATCCCGTATTCCTGCCAGCATCAACACAGATAACGGGTAATAAATCATTGGCTTGTCATAGATCGGCAGAAGCTGCTTCGATACACCCATGGTTATGGGATAAAGCCGCGTGCCCGATCCGCCCGCCAAAATAATGCCTTTCATCTTTATTCTCCTGTACCGAGTCGTTCGCGCCGGTAGCTGCCATCCTGCACCCGCTGGCACCATTCGTTATGCTCCAGATACCACTGGACAGTCTTGCGAATGCCGGTTTTGAAGGTTTCTTGCGGGGTCCAGCCCAACTCTCGCTCGATCTTGCTGGCATCGATGGCGTAGCGCAGGTCGTGGCCGGGGCGATCCTGGACGTGGGTAATCAAGTCCCGGTACATGCTGATGCCTTCTGGTTTTTCCGGCACCAGCTCTTCGAGCAGATCGCAGAGGGAGTGGACCACTTCGATATTCTGCTTTTCGTTATGGCCCCCAATATTGTAGGTCTCCCCTATTTTCCCTTCGGTGGCGACTTTATAGAGAGCACGGGCATGGTCTTCCACGTACAGCCAGTCACGCACCTGAGTGCCCTGACCGTAGACGGGCAACGGTTTCCCGTCCAAAGCATTGAGAATCATCAAAGGGATGAGCTTTTCCGGGAAATGAAAAGGACCGTAATTATTGGAGCAGTTGGTGATCAGCGTCGGGAAGCCATAGGTACGGCGCCAGGCGCGCACCAGATGGTCGGAGCTGGCCTTGCTGGCTGAATACGGGGAGCTGGGCGCATAGGGGGTGATTTCAGTAAACAGGTCTTCCGGGCCGTCCAGATCGCCGTACACTTCATCGGTGGAGATGTGGTGGAAGCGGAAGGCCTGCTGAGCGTTGTCGTCCAGGGTATTCCAGTATTGGCGTGCCGCTTCCAGCAAGGTGTAGGTCCCAATGATGTTGGTTTCCATGAAGGCGGCGGGGCCATCAATGGAGCGATCCACATGGCTTTCTGCCGCAAGGTGCATGATGGCATCGGGCTGGTACCGTTGTAATACCTCATCCAGGGTAGGCCTGTCGCAAATATTTACCTTTTCAAAGGCATAACGGGGGCTGTCACTGACACTGAGCAGGCTTTCCAGGTTGCCGGCGTAGGTGAGATTGTCCACATTGACGACGCTGTCGCCCGTGTTGCTGAGGATGTGACGAATGACGGCAGAGCCGATAAAGCCTGCACCGCCAGTAATCAAAATTTTCATGCGTCGCTCCCGCCTTTCAGCGTGCTTTCGTACCAAGGCATGGCTTTGCCGATGCCATCGTAAATTCTGTAGGCAGGTTCATAGCCCAGGAGTTCCTTCGCCTTGCTGATATCCGCCTGGGAGTGGCGAACGTCTCCGGTGCGGAAATCACGGTAAGCAGGATCGTTTTCATAGTTCACCCCGCACTCTTTCAGGCCTGTTTTCAGAGCATCGAACAGGATGTTAAGGGTGGTTCTGTCGCCCAAGGCCACGTTAAAGACGTGGTTTTTGGCTTCTGCCTCTGCGGTGGCGGCCAGCAGGTTGATCTGCACCACATTCTCGATGAAACAAAAATCCCGACTGGTTTCGCCATCACCATTAATGAAGACGTCCTCGCCCTGGATCATGGCAGCGGTCCATTTGGGGATCACGGCAGCGTAGGCGCCATTTGGGTCCTGACGCTTACCGAACACGTTGAAGTAGCGAAGGCCGATGGTGGTGAAACCGTAGGTGCGGGCGAACACGTCGGCATAGAGTTCGTTGACGTATTTGGTGACCGCGTAAGGGGACAGGGGCTTGCCGATCTTGTCTTCTACCTTGGGGAGCCCTGGGTGATCACCGTAGGTGGAACTGGACGCGGCATAGGTGAAGCTGGTCACGTTTTCGTCTTTGGCAGCCACCAGCATGTTCAGGAATCCGTCGATGTTGGCTTGGTTGGTGGTGATGGGGTCTTCGATGGAACGCGGGACAGAGCCCAGGGCGGCTTGGTGGAGGACATAGTCCGCCCCGGTGACGGCCTTCTTGCAGTCGTCCAGGTTGCGGATGTCGCCTTCGATGAAGGTGAAACGAGCCCATTGGTCTGCTGAGACTTCAGTCTGGACTTCATCCAGGTTGTACTGGTGGCCGGTGGCGAAGTTGTCCAGACCGATGACGGTTTGATCCAGGACCAGCAGGGTTTCGAGCAGGTTGGAGCCAATGAAACCCGCCACGCCGGTGATGAGCCAGGTTTTGGGGTTGGCTTTGAGGTCTTGTTGTACCTGTTCGTAGCGGGTTGTCATGGTGTTGCCTGTCTCGTTTATTCGTTTGGTGGAGCCAATCAAGCTGTGAGCTGCTAGCTACGAGCTTCGAGGAAAATCAAAAGCCCTGTTCGCGATGCAAGCATGGATTATTCGCTCCGCTCACCCCTCCGGGGCATTCGCCTTTCAAGCGAGGCGCCTACATCTTCTGTGGGAGCGGTGGTTCCACCGCGATGTGCCGCGGCTATTGCCACTTTCGCGGTCGAACGACCGCTCCCACGGTAGAAGCTTCGCCTGGAGGCAGGCTCCTACGGGTGTTGTCTTTTCCTCGCAGCTCACAGCTAGCTGCTGCCTTCACAATCTAAGGTCTACGTCTTCCTTCGGGAAGATGTATTTCAGGTCGTAGAGCACATGTTCGGGCTTGCCGAGGGTGCGAATATTGTCAGCGCCCATGGCTTTAAACTGGTTATGGCCTACAGCGAGGATGATGGCGTCGTATGTGCCCTGCTCAGGTTGCTCCACTGGGCTGATTCTGTATTCGTGTTCCGACTCTTTCGGGTTGATCCAGGGATCGTGGACATCTACCTGTATGTTGTACTCCTGCAGTTCCTTGATCACATCCACTACTCGGGTGTTGCGAAGGTCCGGGCAGTTTTCCTTGAAGGTGAGCCCCAAGACCAGAACACGGGCGCCGTTAACCTGAATGCAACGGTTAAGCATGGCTTTCACCAGTTCGCTGGCCACATGGCTGCCCATACCGTCATTAATGCGGCGGCCGGAGAGGATAATTTCCGGGTGGTAGCCGATGGCCTGAGCCTTGTGGGTTAGGTAGTACGGGTCTACGCCAATGCAGTGGCCACCTACCAGGCCTGGACGGAATGGCAGAAAATTCCATTTAGTGCCTGCCGCCTGAAGCACTTCTTCGGTATCAATGCCCATGCGGCTGAAGATCATGGAGAGTTCGTTGATCAGGGCGATGTTCAGATCACGCTGTGTGTTCTCAATGACCTTGGCGGCTTCGGCTACGCGGATGCTCGACGCCTTGTGGGTACCGGCAGTGATAACGGAACCGTAGAGTTGATCGATCAGTTCGGCGATTTCGGGGGTAGAGCCGGAAGTCACCTTGGTTATGGTGGTGACACGGTGTTCCTTGTCGCCCGGGTTGATCCGTTCCGGGCTGTAACCGGCAAAGAAATCCTTGTTGAACGTAAGCCCGGAGACCGTTTCCAGTACTGGGACACAGTCCTCTTCGGTGGCGCCCGGGTAGACGGTGGATTCATAGATAACGATATCGCCCTTTTTGAGGGTTTTACCGATGGTTTCTGACGCTTTTATCAATGGCGTCAGATCAGGCCGCTTGTGCTCATCGATGGGGGTGGGCACCGTAACAATGTACACGTTGCAGTCATTTAGCGCTGACGGATCATTGCTGAAACTAAGGCGCTCTGCACTGGCCAGCTCTTCATCGTCCACTTCCAATGTGGCGTCATGGCCGTTGTTGAGAGCATCGATGCGCGGCTGGTTGATGTCAAAGCCCACCACCGGGCGGTGTTTGCCGAATTCCACTGCCAACGGTAATCCCACGTACCCCAGGCCAATAACAGCCAGCTTGATGTTTTCCAGTTCCATTTGGTCTCTCTACTCCGGCGTGTTTTGCCAGTTTACGTTGTGTCGTGATGTTGTTTGCTTCTGTAGGAGTTCCGCTTGAGGGACGAAAGGTTTGTCTTTGCCCTATTTGGGCTTCAACACAAGCCCTTCGGGCTCCGCCTGCTGCGGTTCGTCCCTCGAGAGGAACTCCTACAGTAAAACCATTTGCTTCACTCGGCCCTCTGGGAGCGGCATTGTATGCTTCTGCCTTTGGCGCTGCGTCCCTCAATTGGGGTATCTCTTCGTCCTTTTGAGCCGCCCGCGGTTCGCGCCTCGAGAGGCGTTATTCACTTCGATCTGGTCTTGCAACAACATCGCTTGCAGGCAAGCCCCCACGATTCAATCGGTGGTTTTTCCGTATTCGTAGGCGTAGTACCCGTATTCATTGGTGGCGCGGCGTTCCATGCAGTTGAGAATGGCGCCTTTGATCTCCACCTTGTTCTGCGCGAAACGGGTGAGCGCTGCATCCACTTCCTTGACCGAGTTTACTCCGAACCGTGTGACCAGCAGGCTGCTGCCGGCTAGCTGACCGACGATGGCGGCATCGGTGACGGCCAGGATTGGCGGGGTGTCGATCAAAACCAAATCATAACTATCGCTGACCGACTTCATTAATGTAGCGAACCGACTGTGCATGAGAAGCTCTGAAGGATTCGGTGGCGCCTTGCCCCGTGATGTAAAGTCCAGATTATCAATGCCCGAGGCCTGAATAATTTCCTGGCTCTCGTTTTGGCCAGAAAGGTAATCGGACAAACCCACTCCATTGGTTGTCTGAAAGTAGCGATGCAAGTGACCTTTTCGCATATCTCCATCGATAACCAATACGCGCTGCCCTGTTTGCGCCAGTACCGCACCCAAATTCGCGGATAGAAAGGATTTACCGACATCTGGACTCGGCCCTGTAATCATCAACACCTTGTTTTCTGCATCCATCATGGCGAAATGAAGGCTGGTTCTTAGGCTGCGCAGAGCCTCGATTGCCAAATCATTAGGATCTTCAATGGCCAGCAACGGAATAGGTGGAAGTGCTCCCTTGCTGGCCCTACGGTATTTCAAACCAAGCAGACTTTCCGACTTCTTTTGTTTCTCCGATAGCGGAACAGTGGCGTATACCGCTACCCCTTGCTCTTCCAGTTTTTCCGGCGACTCAATGCCTTTGTTGAGCACTGCGCGCAACAATACATATCCAGCAGCAATCATAGCTCCTAACACAACGGCGATAGCGACTATCAGTGACTTTTTCGGCTTAATTGGCGAAGGCTGAATGAGCGCCTTATCAATAATACGCACACTACCAACAGTGCCCGCTTTAAGAATGCGCAACTCCTGGACCTTGTTAAGGAGCCCCACATAAATCTGCTGTGTGACCTCCACGTCTCTCATTAAGCGGAGAATTTCTTGCTGAGTTTCCGGCAACCCTTTGACCTGAGCATCAAGGTTTTTCTTTTCTTCAATCAATGATGCCCGCTGCCGCATCAGAGTCTGATAAGCCGGATGTTCTTTGGTAAACCGAGTGGCAACTTCGCTCTCACGAATTTTCATTTCGTTAATCTTTGCTTCAATGCTGACCACTCGCTCCAGTACTGACTGAGTTTCCATGCTTAAGTCAACCGATTCGCTTTTAAGGCGATAGGCATTGAGCTTTTCTTCAGCCTCATTGAGCTTTTCCTTGATTTTAGGAAGCTGCTCGCCGAGAAATTCCAGGCTATTTTCTGCCTGGGCTGAACGGCGCTCCACGTTCTGTAGCAAATAGGTCTGACTAATCGCATCCAGCACTGCTTTTATTCGCGCTTTATTCGGACCGGTCATCGTCATACGAAGCATGCCGGTTTTACCCATTTCCTCAATTTCAAGCGAGCCACGCAGACGGTTAGTGGCGACAATTTCGGGTTGTTTTGCCAGAATTAAAGGTTCACCACCATATTGCCAACGGGAGATATCCAACTGGATATCTCCATCTTCATTCATTAACGTTTCACCCGCTGGGGCTTTTGCAACCCGTTTTTCGCCCATATACAGAGCGGGTATACCCTCTTCTTCTGCCAACAAAAACGAACGCCCACGGAGCCGCTCAGGCACCTGAAAACGCTCGATAGTGACAAACGTTTCGCTATCGCGATAGCCTGCAAAAAGGGGATGCTGTTCAGTTGGCGCTGCTTTATCCGGCCCCTGCAAACGCCCGATATAAGGAAGGCGCTCAGGCGCAATCGTGATGTCCATTTTCAGTTGCTCAATCACATCACCAAGAACCATACGCGACCGCAGAATTTCAATTTCCGCTGACGCTGACGCTTCTTGCTCAAAAATCTGATTAAGCTCTGACAGCCCAGGTACGCCACTGCTTTTCTGCTCAATTTGAAGCAGCGTATCCCCTTTATAGATAGGCGTAGCAACAACGCCATAGGCCGTCCCCAGCCCCAACGCAAACAATGCCGTGCCGAGAATCAACCATTTGTTATCCAGCAACAGACTGAATAAATAGCCAAAATCAATATCATCATCCATGGCGCTGTTCTGGCGCTGAGTATGCATACTGTTATCTGTCATTCGTTGATTTGCTCTGTTCGTTGTCGTGCAAGGCTTTCTAAGCCGCCTTGATGCCGAGAGTTTCTAAATAGCATCGCCAGCAGGCTGGCTCTTAGAGTTTTTCTGCCCATGCTCGGGTAGCTTTTTCCATCATGGGGTAGACCCGTTCAAAGGCATCTCGTCCACGCTTGTAAGGGTCCGGAATGTCATTTTTTCCATTCCACTGCGTCAGTAAGAACGTTTTACCGCTGGCTTCGGGAAAGCGCTGGCTGATACGCTCTTTCTGTCGGCTTTCCATCACCAAAATCAAATCACTGTCTTGGCACAGCTCAGCGGTGAGTTTCTTTGCAATATGAGGGTCACAGGCCAAGCCATTGCTCTCAGCTACATTCCTTGCCGTTGGCTCCATATCCTGCCCTTCCAGCCCGACTAGCCCCGCTGAGGTTATGCTTTTTCCCGGCTTCAGGCTTTGCAGCATGGCGGCCACGGTGGGGCTGCGGCAGATGTTGCCGTCACACACCACCAAGATCCGGTCGAACATGATTAATCCCTCAGCGCTTCTTCTGTGCGGCTACCCAAATACAAGGCGCTCACCGAGGGCAAAATCAGACTAAGTACGCGGTTCCACCTGGCGAGAGGCGCCGCAGTAACATAAACGATATCCCGTTCCTGCAACGTAAAACTGTCCGCCAACACCAAAGCCGCGGCATCCTTTGCGTTCAGCTGGTAAATATCAATACCATGATCCGCTGCCACCGGAGCCTTACGGAAAACGAAGACGCCGGACGCATCCGACTGGCGCTGATTCAGGCCGCCATTCTCTGCCAAGGCTTCCGCCAGCGTTATACCATTGCGCCCCATCCGCAAAGAGGTAGCTTCACCCACCTCCCCCAGTACGAACACCTTGGCATCTGTCACCGGGTTTACGTTGATAACATCATTGGGCTGCAACAGAACATTTTGACTGGTATTGCCATATTGATAGATATCACGCAATGAAAGACGGTAGTCCTTACCATTACGGGTAAGAACCACGCTACTCCAATCGGCGGCCTCAGTGAGGCCTCCGGCCGCACCGACAGCATCTATCAGTCGAGTCGGCACGTTTGTTACAGGAAACAGGCCAGGTTCATCGACTTCACCGGTGACATAGATTTTCTTGTGCCGAAAGGCCGCGACCGATACATCGACTTGTGGATCTTCGATGTATTTAGAAAGCCGCTGGGTCAGCATGTCTCGTATTTCCGTTACCCTTTGCCCTTTGACACTCACGATACCGACATACGGATAGAAGATAGTGCCGTCGTTGTGCACCCAGTTACCCGATTCTGCTGAGCTGCGCAGAGACCCCGCCGGAATAGTCAGCTCGGGGTGATCCCAGACGGTAATTTGCAGCACATCCCCCGGACCGACCAAATAGTGGTAGTCCTCATCTGAGAGATCTATCGCTGATGGAACCCCTCTATCAACTGGATGTATTTCCTGTTTTTTCAGTATAGCGGTTCCAATTGAATGCACTTTCACCACATCGGGAAGAGGCTCTCCTTTAGTGGAGCCCTCTTCATCATCCAAAAACCAACCTTGCGTTGGGGAGTGATAAGCGCCCGGCACCACCGTACAGCCCGCCAACGACACCAGAAGGCCAGCAGCCAGAAATTTCCCGAAAGGATTCATAGATACCTGCATAAACTCTGTTACCAATTCACGTGGCGGGTCCACTGAAGGCCGGCGGTGAACCGCTCCCGCTCTTCGTATGTCACTACGGGTTCATCCGTAGCAGAAAGTAGCCAGTTCAGGCGGCCACCCAGGAAAGGGTGGCCAATGCGCAGCTCGGCCAGGGTGATGTCTTGCTCGTCAACGGCCTGAAGAATAGCGTCGCCGTCTTCGGTGATGACCGCGCGTGTCCCACCTTCTTCATTTAAGGTCGCTTGCGAAAGGCTGAGCGCGACCGCCACGTCGTGGCGGAAAAACTGCTGAATGCCGAGGGTGATGGCCTGAGCGTCGCCTTCCCAGGTGCTGGCCAAGTTGCGGCCATGGTAGCGGAAACCGCTTTGATAAGTGCCATGCTCGTACATGACATTGTGGCGGCGGTCACTAAACCAGCTGCCGGCAACCGTATCGGTGGCTTCGACAAAGAAACGCTGGGAGCCCTTACCCCAGCCGGTGACCACATCGACGCCAGCCAACGATGATAATTTGGAGGGCAAGCCCCCGGCTTCGTCTTCACCCATGAACTGCCCATAGATACCGAGAGGGACATTGCCGGGATTCAGAGACAGGCGAAAATCCATACCCGCGATTTGATTACTGGGGTCTTGGCCTTCCTCTAGCCCGGATGTTTCACCATTATCGCGGCCTATCAAGGCGTTCCATAAGGCGTCGAAGTCCTGCGGGCGCCCTTCACCGCCCCATTGCGCCAAGCGCGACAGGCCGATTTGCAGGGAGTCCAATGGTTTAAACACAAAACGAGCGCCGAGCAGGCGGGCGTCGGGGACGGCGCGGTCATGCTCCAGCTGGCCGGCGATCAGCTGCAAATCCCAGGGGCCGATCCAGCTGAGCCAAGGGCTTTCCGGGGCCAGCGGCATTTGCCGGGAGAGCCACAAACCAGGCACAGGGCGGGCGTTATTGGACAGAGCCAAGGAGCTTTGCCAACCAGGGCCCCACCAGCGGTCGATGGCGCCGACACCGAGCTGCCAGTTGCCGATGATGCCAGCCAGGTAGGTGCCGTCCAACCGCACGTACTGACTATCGCGCTCACCGTCCACATAGCCGACGGCCAGTTGGCCGGCCCAGTGCTCGCCCATGCCGTAAAGTGCCACCTGGCTGGTGAATTCGTCTTCTACTTGGGTGTCGAAACTGGTGTAGAGGGGCTCTTGGTTGGCAACGCCGAGCTCTAGCGATACGCCACGAGTGCTGCTCTGGGCATGGTTCAGGGCTTTTTCCAGGAACGCAGCGTGCTGATTGTCGCACCGCTTGGCGTCAGCCTCTGGGAGGCTATGCTTGGCGAGCCGATAGCTTTTCATTAGCGCGGCCCAGCTGATGGGCCAGCTGAGGGTCACACCGTCCAGGCAACCCTGGGACTGGAGCGCTTCGATATGATGGCGTGCAGACAGGTCCCCGGCAGGAACCCAGGGTGAGACGGCCTGTGCGCTGGCGGCGGACATGAAGGCAAAAGCTCCAAGACACCAACGGGCGAGCTGAGACAAAAACTGCACTTAGGACATCCTATCCATGTGTTCTGACAGCGAAGGGGCAAATCATGCTACTTTTTTTTGTCATCTATATGACAAGCAGCGGCATTTTACAGCTTTTTCCCCTAATGCGAATGGGTTTCAGCAGTAACTCTACGTAATTCATACGTATTGGTGAGGCAGGCCTTTTAATACCTAGGGTTAAGGTGAGGAAAGGCGCAGGGCTTTTGTCTGACAATCGGGGAAGAGGAGGGAAAAGGGAAGAACTTCGCGCCTGAATGTCGGATTACGCCTTTCAGGCTAATTCGACCTACTCGAAAGGCTGGGTTTTGTAGGTCGAATAGGCCGAAGGCCGTAATCCGACATTGCACTTGGCGGCCATCAGAGGCGTTGCAATGCCTCCCGAATGGGCATGTCACCGGTGATCAGGTCGAATTCGCGGTTTCGGATTTCCATTCGAGCGACTTCTGCCAGCACGTTCGCCACGTCTTCGCGGGAAATTTCCCCAAAGTCGTCCATTTTCTCTGCCAGCTTGATTTTGCCCAGCGGAGGCTCTTCGGTGAGCCGGCCGGGACGGACGATGACGTAGCCCAGCCCGCTATTGCGCAAGTGTTTGTCGGCGTTTCCTTTCGCCTCAAAATAGTGACGCATTTTGTCGGGACCACTGCTTGGGTCGTCTGCACGCATGGAACTGACCATGATAAAGCGGTCCGCCCCCTGCGCTTTTGCCTGATCCACCAGGGAAATGGCGCCATTCTGGTCCACGTCGACGGTTTTGTCCGGGCCGGTGTGGGGGCCAGAACCGGCGGTAAAAATAACGGTATTTTGCCCTTTCAGGGCCTCGCTGCAATCGCCCTCTAGGTCGGCCACTACCACATCTGCGGCGCCCAGCTCCTTGAGTGACTGGGCTTGAGCTGCATCGCGCACCATGGCGGTGACGTGGATGTTGTCTGCTGCCAGATGTGAAATCAGCCGGCGACCAATTTTGCCGTTTGCGCCTGCGATAAGAACGTTCACACGGGTCTCCTTTTCCGGTTCGGTATTAACAGGGGTTGTGATGACGTGGAGGACTTTCAAGGGTAACGGGTGTGTGTAGATCAGATTTACCCAAGGGCACAGAGAGCCTGAAAGGCGTAATCCGACATTCAACCTCTGGGACGGCAGCGACATTGAATGTCGGCTTACGGCTACGCCTAAGTCGACCTACAAAAGAACAAAATGGCGGAGTGTGCAGGCGACGGTAACGCGACTGGCGCCCAGCTTCACCTGGTGTTGCACCGGTTGATGCGATGCTCCGGGTTATGGAGAGACCTATGCGCCCAATATTGTTGATAGTGAGCCTGATTATGCTCAACGCCTGCCAGACCACGCCTACTGCCCCGATTGAGGTGGCTGACAACGTCGATCTGGACCGATTTATGGGCCAGTGGTATGTGATCGCCAACATCCCCACTTTCCCGGAAAAAGGCGCCTATAACGCCATAGAGACATACCGTCGTGTGGGCCCACAGGAGATCGCCACCACCTTTACCTTCCGTAAAGATGGCCCCGACGGTGACCTGAAGACGATGACGCCCACCGGCTTTGTCAGCGACGAAAATCCTGCCATCTGGAAGATGCGCTTTCTCTGGCCATTCAAGGCGGATTTCCGGGTGCTGTATGTGAGCGAGGATTACCAGACTACGATCATCGGTCGGCAGAAACGGGATTACTTGTGGATCATGGCGCGCAGTCCGCATATAGATGAGCAGACCTATGCGCACATGCTGGATATCGCCCAGGCGCGAGGATACTCGCTGGATAAGCTGCAGAAAGTGCCGCAGGAGTGGTGATGGCTATCGTCTGGGCTGATGTCGGATTACGCCTTTCAGGCTAATTCGACCTACCGGGAAGGGCCGCAGGTGTGGTGATTACTTTTGTAGGTCAGGTTAGCCTAAAGGCGTAACCTGACAGCCCCGGCCGGAAAGAAGCTAGCGGGCGCTAGAAGCTTTCCCCCAGCTGAATAAAGAAAACGGTATCGTCTTCCGTAAACGCCACATCCACGCCGATGTGCAGGGGCTTGTCGCGGGTGGTTTGCCAGCGCAGCCCGGTGCCGATGCTGTGGGCGGTTTCCCCATCAAAAATCTGCTTATCACCGTTATTGACCCAGCCATAGTCGTAGAACCCGACCCACACCCAGCGCGGCAAAATGGAATAGCGCCCTTCGATGCTAGCCTTCAAGGCATCGTCATCCATGTACTCCCCGCGATTGTAGCCACGCACACCCGGTGACGCCTGATTAAAGAACGGGGCCCGACCGGAGGTATTTTCCAGGGCGGCATTGGTGGCCAGCACAAAATCCGGAAGCAATTGCCGGTAGTGACTCAGGCTCAGCCGGGTTTTGCCATAGTCAAAATCACTGCCCAAGACGTCACTGAAATCGAAGTAGGTGGCGCTGAAATTGATGCCTTGGGTGGGGAAATAATGGTTATCGCGGGAATCGTAGGTAAACACCAGCCCCGCTCCACCCACGGCAATGCCCTTGCTCAGCCCCGGCAACACCGGGCGCAGCCGGTCAAATTCCATGGCCACATCACCTTCACCGTAGATCAGTGCCGGGCCCAGGAACCAGTGATCGGAATGCGGCAAACGCCATTGTGCCCGGGCAAAACCCATTGCCATGTCGATGGTGTAATCCAGCGGATTGTTAGCGAAAAAGCCCTCGCCTCCGGCACCGTAATATTTGAGTTTTAATGAACCGGTGCCGGCCGCCGCCGTTACCCGTAAGCGGTCATTAAACAAATAATCCTGATGGAAGGCGCCGACGACCCAGCTGTCCGTGTCGGTATACATCGCCCCAAGGCCACTGGTGGGATTAGGGCTACCGTTATCATCACGGGAGGGGTGCAAGTACAGGGTCGCCAGCTGCAGGCCGGTTCCCATGGTGGGGTTGGACACCGGGATCGGTGCCACGACCCAGTTGCCGGTTTCCAGGTTGGGGCCACTGGCGCCCTTCTCCACGCTGGAGACGAACGCATCGGTCTCGGTCACGGCGGCCCTGAGTGACGCAGGCAATAACAACACAACACAAACTGCCGGCCAAAACAGGGGGAGCCTTGCTCTCATTTCGCCGCCGAGATCCGCATGAATGGGGTGCCGTTGAGCGTCGCAACGGGGGTTAACGGGCTTGCTCGATTAGCATCGATAACATCGTTAATACTGCTGTCGCCAGAGGACCGGGCGATGCCATCCAGTGCCCTCGGCATACCGCCATCGACAATGCGAATGGCTTGCCTCTCATCTTCGCATTGCCCGGCTTTGGCACCGCACAGGGCGCAGTAACCGTTACCGGTGTGAAAGTGCAGGTGCTTCACCTTTGGCCCCGCTCCCGTTCATTGTGCAAGGAGTCCTTGTTTATCAGATTCACGGCAAAAAGGCGCGGTGGATGTGTACAGCCGTCTTGATTCACTGCGCCCGGATGGTTTGTCGGATTACGCCTTTCAGGCTAATTCTGACCTACTTGAAAGGTGAGTTTAGTCGATCGAATTTACCCAAGGGCACAGAGAGGCCGAAGGCCGTAATCCGACAATAAACACAGATCAAAGCCATTTTTTCGTTACTTGCCCAGTACCTTGAAGCGCTGCTTGAGGCGAAAGCCCTGATCATCCACCAGCGTCAGGGTATGCCAGCCGGGCTCTGCGGTGAGCGCCCATTCGTGAAAATGCCCGGTCTCTCCCAGATAAGCAGAATCCAGATGCCAGTACAGCGTGGCGTCAGCCCGTTGATGGACTGCACGAAATACCGCCCGCCCCAACCGGCCATTCAGTTCCACCGGAATATAAATCGCCGTGCCCGCATGGGGGTAAATCAACGCCATGGGCGGTGTGCTATTCATGGCCCGCGCGCCCGCCAGGCAATCGTCGCGCCAGGTGGGTAGCGGCCGGTAATGCGGGTGGCGGCGCTGATAGAACCAGGCTTGGCCCGGCGGCAGAACGAACCAGTCCTGGTGGCGCATGGCGTCGACGGATTCGCACTGGCTGTGCACTCGCTGGCCGTTTTCATCCAGATGCACACGCACGTGATACGGGGTTACCGTTTCGAAGTGGCTATGCAATGGGGCCAGCCGCTCCACGGTGGGGCAGCGGCCGCCGGCCAGGTAGCCATCGTCGCTGCATACGCGCACGGTTTTCAGGTCTGCCAGTGGTGGTTCTGGCCAAACCGCCGGCCCCAGCAGGCTGAACACATCGAGCATTAGCGGCGCCGCCGTGGCCGCGCCCCCCAGGCTGGGGGCAGGTTCGCCGTTACCGTTGCCTGCCCACACGCCCACCGTGTAACGCCCGTTACTGCCGATGGCCCAGGCGTCACGCAGGCCATAGCTGGTGCCGGTCTTCCAGGCGATGGGCTGGCTGGAACTGAATAGCCGCCATTGGCGCGCGGTGCCGGGGCGCGCCACGTCACGCAGGGCATTCAGGGTCAGCCAGGCCGCCCCCGGGCTGAGCACAGGGGGCTCGGCTTCTCGCCCCGCCAGCGGCGGTTGCAGCGTCGCCACCGGGTAGGATGGCGCCTGCATGGCGCTGGCAAACAAACGCGCGTAAATGCCGGTGAGTTCATCAAGCGTGCCTTCTGCTCCGCCCAGCACCAGGGTCAGGCCATAATCTTCCGCACTGCGGAACAATGTTCCCATGCCCATACGCTGCAATTGGCTGTGAAAACGGCCGAGGCCGTATTCACGCAACATGCGCACGGCGGGAATATTCAGGGACTGACTAAGGGCCTGATGGGCCGGGACGGCGCCACGGTATTCGTGGTCGAAGTTTTCCGGGCTGAAGCCACCGTAGTTGGTGGGCAAATCGGGCACCAGGGTGTCTGGCAATAACAGGCCATCATCCAGCATTAATCCGTACAACAAGGGCTTGAGCACGCTACCCGTGGAGCGCGGCGCGCGGGCGATATCCACGGCAGCACCGTATTCGCGAGCGTCGCCGTGGGTCATGTTGCCCACATAGGCCCGGGTGGCCAGCTCGGTGTGGTCGATGACCACCACGGCCACGTTATGCACGCCCTCTCCCGCCAGCCGCTGGCCATGCTGGCGCGCCAGTTCGCGCACCCGGTGTTGCAGGTCGGCGTCCAGGGTGGTGTGGAACAAGTGTTGATCGCTGTTGGCGGTGAGTGACGTGAGCAGGTGATTGGCACTGCCGGGGAGTGGCCGCGGCGCATCGGGTAACGGTTCCAGCAAGGCCAATTTCAGGTCGGTGGCTGATAGTTCGCCCTGTTCGTGCAAATTTTCCAGCAGCGTATTGCGTTTGGTCAGCAGGCGTTCGCGGTTTCGGCCCGGGTGAATCAAGGCGGGGGCATTGGGCAGCACCGCCAGCAACGCCGCTTCCGCCCAGCTCAATGCCGCCGGTTCACGGCCGAAATACCGCCAGGCAGCGGCACGAAGCCCGACGATATTGCCGCCAAACGGGGCGCGGCTGGCGTACTGGATCAACAAGTCGTTCTTACTGAACTGCCACTCCAGTTGCAGGGCGAGCAGCGCTTCGCGGGCTTTTTCCGGCAGCGTTCGGGGAGGATCATCACGCAGCAGGCGCGCCAACTGCATGGTGAGCGTGGAGCCACCACTGACCACCCGCCCGGCGCGGGCATTGAGCCAGGCGGCGCGGGCAATCGCCAGCGGGTCTATGCCGGGATGGACGAAGAAACGTTTGTCTTCATATCTCAATAAGGCTTGGCGGTATTTGTCCGGCAGGGAGTCCACCGGCACGAAACGCCATTGTTCATCGGTGGCGATGCGGGCGCCGAGCAGGCGCTCGTTGCGATCCAGCATCAGGGTGGCGTAGGGGGTGTTCGTGAGCCGCTCTGGCAGGGGCGAGAACTGCAGTGCGGCGACGATCGGCACGGCGGTGATTAGCAGGGCCAGGAGGATGTGTCGCAGGCTCATTGTCGGGTTACGGCCTTCGGCCTAACACGACCTACCATCAGGCATGTAGGTCGAATTAGCCTGAAAGGCGTAATCCGACATTCGGCGCTCAAGTTGCTATTACTCGTTACCGGTATTGTCCGGCAACAAGGGGTTGCCTCCCCAATCAATCGGATACCGGCCACGAGCCACATCCCGGCGGAAACTGCTGTAGGGCCAATCGGCGGGTTGGAGGACGTAACCATGTTTTACCGGGTTGTAGTAGATGTAATCGGTATGGGCTTGCAGATCACTTTCATCTCGAAGGGTATGTTCCCAGAAACGTTTTTGCCAGACGCGAGTGCTGATTTGGCAATGTTTAGTGACGGCACCTTTGATTAAACGCCAACGGGTTGAGAAATCATGATCTTCTCCCGGCAAGGTCCAGATGCAGTGGAGATGGTCCGGCAGGATAACGATGGCGTCGATGCGGAAAGGATGGCGTTTTTGTACGATTTTAAAAGCGTGGCGTAGCGCGTTGATCGTGGTATCGGTGGTCAAAACCGGTTTGCGTTGATGGGTAACCACGGTGAAGAAATAACAACCTCCGGGGAGGTAATAGCGCCGGTAGTGCATGTGAGTCCCGTCTTTTCGGTACATGAATTGACGAGTATTGGCGCGATGAAGGAGGCAAACGAGAAGGGATGCGCGCAACCCAAGGTAAGCAATGCCCTCGCCGTGTACGTCGGATTAGCCTGCAAGGCGTAATCCGACATCGGGCATTTGCTGCGAGCGACGAGGCCGGATGTCGGGTTACGGCTACGCCTAACACGACCTACACATCGGCAGTACACATTGGCAGCGAGCATCAAGCCCTACTCCCGCGTCACTTCAATCCATTGTCCTTTACTGCGGGCCTGGCGGGAGCCGTCGTACATGGCTTGTACGTTCCAGGCGGGCAGGTAGAAGCGGCCGGCGAAGGAGGCGTTGAGCGCCACGCGGACGGTGAGGCTGTGTTTGCTGCCCGGTTTCAGATCGAAGTAATGCATTACCCGGTCGTCGCGCAGGTCCTGATACGTCACCCGCTCCTGATCATCCGCGCTGCCATCCAATCGGCTGCTGGTAATCTGCCAGCCGGAGGGAAGGATCTGGGTCAGGGCCAGATTTTCCAAGGTGCGGTTACCGGTGTTGGTGACGGTGACTTCGGCAACCAGATCCTGCCCCTGGGTCAGGCTGGCCGGGTTCACCGATTTACCGTCAACCAGGAAGCGCGCGGTAAGGCTGAGCCCTTCGCTGCTGGCCTGTTCGTTACCCGGCGGCGGCGTGCCGGTGTTGCTCAAGGTGACGAACAGTTTGCGCTCGCTGTCGTTACGGACGCTGAAGGCTTGCGCGGATTCACTATCGCTCAGTGTCTGGCGGTAAACCGGCGAGGTGGCTGCTATTTCCTGCCAACCTTGTTTGCCTTCGCGCACCGCAAATTGATACCCCTGCTCATCGCTCTGGCTGCCCGCGTAGCGTGCCATGGCCATCAGCGACCAGGCGGTGGTCTGGGTGCTATACCAGTTATCCGCAGATAGCTGGCTGGCGATATCTTGCGCCAGGGTCCAGGCTTCTGCGGTGTCGCCACGGGCATCGGCCACGGTGAGGCGAATAGCCTGATCGCGTAGCGAGGAGCCATAGGTGTAGCTGGCGCCATCGTATTCCAGATCGCTCGCGGCGGTGGCGGTGAGTTCCCCTGCCACATCACTCAGGCCCATTTGCTGGTAAGCCGCCGCCAGCAACCAGCGACCACTGTGGTAACTGGCACTGCGCGAGTAATCCGGCTTGGCCATCTGCAGCCGTTCGCGCAGCCGGTTCATGGCTCCAACTTGTGGTTTGCCGGCCAACGCCAGGGTGTACTGGCGATAGGCTTCCGCGCTCCACTGCCAGGGCCGGTCGCCGAGACTTTGGCTGCGGCGAATTTGATAACTTGTCCAGTTTTCCAGCATGGCGGCGGGCACCGCGTAACCGAGCCGCTTGGCTTCCAGCAGGAAGTGGCCGGCGTAGCTGGTGCCCCAGTCGCTGGCATTGGCCAGGCCGGGCCAATAGCTGAAGCCGCCATCGGCCAGCTGGAAACGCTTGAGGCGTTCAATGCCTGCGGTCACGTTGTCCTGAACCTCCTGCTTTTGCTGCTCGTTCAGTTGCAACAGCTGATTCAGGTACAACTGCGGCAACACCGACGAAGTGGTCTGTTCGATGCAGCCGTGGGGATAGCGCAGCAGGTAGTCCAGCCGACGCTCCAGGCCCATGGCGGGCAAGGCGCTGACCACCACGGTGCTGCTGTTGGTCCCGGCCATACCGTGGGGCTGTGATTCCAGCGCCCAGATTTCACCGGCCGCCAGTACCTTACGGGTATCGCGGGTGGTGGCCGGGTTCGCCGCGCGCACCGGCAGGTGCACGGTTTCCGAGGCGCGGTGTTTGCCGCCTTTCGCGGTGACGGTGATGTCGCCCGTGCCCACCTGTTCCTTGGCGGTGATTTTCAGCATGGCTATCTGATCGGACGGACCGGTAAAGGTCAGCGTGGCTTTGCCCTGCTCTACCTCGAACAGATCCTCATCGGCGTCCACGGTCAGGGTGACTTTTTTCAGGCTGTCGTCGGTGACGAACACGGTCACCGGCAGCGACACGCTTTCACCCGGACCCAGTACTCGCGGCAAGGTGCTCAGCACCGTAAGCGGCTGGGTGACTGTAATGTCCTGCTCGGCTTTGCCGTAGGCGCCGTTGTCCCCGGCTACCACCATGGCCCGCACCTGCCCCATGTACGGCGGCAAGGTAATGTCGTGGTTGGCGGTTTCATTGGTATCCAGGGTGAACGGGCCCAGGAACTTCACCACCGGCGGGAAGCGCCGGCGCTGCTTTTCCCGACCATCGTCGGCGCCATCGGAACCGCCCAGCGCCAGTAGCTGATCCAGTTCTGCCCCGTAGGCACCGACAACCATGTCGAACAGATCCCAGGTCAGTACGCCCAAAGCTTCGCGACGGTAGAAACTGTCGTGGGGGTCCGGGGTCTGGTAGTTGGTTAGGCCCAGCAGGCCTTCATCCACCAGCGCCAGGGTGTAAGTCATCGGTTTACCTTTCTGCTCGCTGACCTTCACGGTAAAGGTATCTTCCGGTTTCACCTTTTCCGGGGCGCTCACTTGTGGGCTAAGGCGCGTGTTCGGGTCATCCACCAGCAGCGGCACCAGACCATAGAGACGGATGGGCCGGTCGTTGTTGCGGCCGCTGTGCGGTTGCAGCAGCGCCACGTGCACGTACACATTGGGCGCCATATTGGCGGTGATGGGGATATCCAGGGTCTGCGCTTCACCGTTGGCGGGTAACCAGTAGTGATCCAGTACCCGCGAGCCGGTTTCCAGGCTCACCAACAGGCGGCCTTTGGCCACCGCCGGCAGTTGAATATGGGCGGTGTCGCCAACGGCGTAGCGATCCTGATCCGCCGACAGCGACAAGCGTGTGGCCGCATCCTGGCTGCCACTGGCTTGTTCCCAACTCCAGCCCAGATACACGGTTTGTGCGGTGCAGTGGTCACTTTGTCGATCACAGATGCGGATCAGATGACGGCCCCAATCGTAGTCTTCACCGTTCAGGTTCCACTGGGCGCGGCCCTCTGCGTCGGTGGTGATCTGTGCCTCGGCCACGCGTTTGGTGTTGGGGTCACTGATGTAGTTGCTCAGGTCGTCACCGGCCCGGTCCCACCACCATCGCCAATCAATCTGATAGACGCTGATATCCAAAGGCCGGCTGGCGTCGGGCTTGCCGTCGCTGTCCAGGCTAATCAGGTCGATGGCGTGCAGGCCCTCACGGGACAGTGCCCCGCCCCAGCCACTGCCTTCGGGAACACGCATGCCGACCCAATGCTTGAACGGGTACACCGGCACGCTGCGAATCTGGGTGCTGTAATCGCCACTGTTTTCAAACACGCGCGTGGTCAGGGTGGCGCGCAACATGCCTGGGGTCTGCTCCACATTCACGGTGAGCGGCACGGTGGCGTTGCCCTTCGCATCCACGTTGCCATCGAAGGCGGTGAAGGGTTCGCTGCTGAGCTTTCGGGTGGGGTCGTCGAAGTGATAAGCGTCGTAACCACTGAAACGGGTGGTGCGCGCACTCACCCGCACTTTCATGTCGGCGTTCAAATTAGCGGCGGTGGCGCCGTTAAGCCATTGGGTGAATAGCCCGATGTCGGTGGCTTCGTTGGTGTACAGCGTCTCTGGCAGGTCCAGTTCGATTTTTAATCGGTTGGGTTTGATCGCTTCCACCCGGATTGGGGTATCGAAATAACGCTGGCCCAACCGAGCCACGGCGCGCCAGTTACCAGTGGGCGCGTCTTCTTCCGTGTGTAGCGTAAAGGCATAAAAATCGCCCACGGGTTTGTCCAGCGTATAGCTTTTCACCTTGTTGCCACGGGAGTCGAACCAGTCCAGCGTCAGTGGATGGCCCTCGGGGATGCTGTTGTCCTGGTCTTCCAGAATAAAGGTCAGGTGAATGTCATCACCCGGGCGCCACACATCCCGCTCGCCGTAGAAGAACCCTTTCAACCCATCGCGTACTTGCTGGCCACCGGTGTTGAACTGGTTGGTGGGCAGGGCCCGGTTGCGGGCCAGTTTCAGGTAACCGTTGTCCCGGTCCTTGACCGCTTCCAGGTAATAGGCGGAACCATCCAGTGTCAAGCTCGCCATGCCTTCGGCATCGGTGAGCCCCATGCCAACCTGCTGCAACTGGTAGTTGTAGGCCTTGAGCACCACGTCTTCGGCGGGGGTGTTGCTGTCCAGCTCGGTGGCCACCACCAGCAAAGTATCGTTCTGGCCACGCTTGGCGATCAGACCAAGGTTGGAAGCAAGGAACGCGCGGGTGCTGCTGGCCAGGTCGTTGTACTTATAATAGCTGTCGGAACAGGGGTTCTCTTTTTCGTACCAACTCAGGTAGCCCCCATCGATGTAATAGTTCTCGTAGATATCGTTATGGCCGTCGTCTTGGCCCGGGCCTTCGTAACTGTCCGGCAATGTCGTTTTATTCTTGAGAGCACCATCCGGGCAGCTGTAGCTAATGTCATCGCCATCAATAGCCAACGTTAAATGCACCAGGCCGTTGGGGTGTTTGGCCATCAACTCAGTGAGGTCCAGCTGATAACGCTGCCAGCCATCGCCATTGCCCGGCAGGGTCAGGGTTTTCTGCCACAAATAACGCCCACTTCGAGAATCCATGTCGGCTTCATTCAGCTCGCTACCCTGCAGATAACGGCCGATGTTGTCATCGAATACTCGGAACGCCTGCACTTTCACCGAGCGTACACCCACGGCTTCAAACGGCACGCTGAGCTGTTTGCCATCGGGCAAAATGGTGCCATCACCCACAAAGCGCACGCCGGGCTTGTTGGTCATCAGGGTGATGGTTTTTTCCAGTTTCTCGGTCAGGCGGCCTTGGCTCGCAGAGCGCAGGCTCCCGTCGATCAGCAGCTCCACGTCGTCGTCCAGGTCATCCTGCGGATAAATGCGCAGGGTGCTGCCATCCACTTCCACTCGCGGCGCGTTGCCATTCAACGTGACCAGGCCTTTCAGATTCTGGGTGGCTTGCAGAGCTTCGGAGAAATTCACCTGAACGTGGGGTTGCGGGTAACTGACCGCCCGCACATTGGTCACCGCGAAGTTTTTCAGGGCCGGCACGGTGTAGTGGCGGATGCCGTTATTATTCACACCGAGTGACTTTGCATCCCAACGCAGCGACACATCACTGGCCTGTTGTTCGCGCGCAATCCCGGTGACGGAGAAAGCATGGCGCAGACCGGCGCTGTCATGCTGCCAGGCAATGGTCAGCGCATTGTCGTTCTGGCTGGCCGCCAGTACCGACTCAATCTTTGCGTTATCCGCCAGATCGCGCGTTTCCAGGCTGCCGCTGAGCACCATCTCACTGCCATCGTCTGTGGGCAGCAGGGACTCCACCGTCAGGCTCAGTTGCTGGCGCAACACCTGCAAAGAGAACTCAGCGGGCGCTAACGCGTCATCCACATTGGCCAGGCCCTGGGCGTACAGCACCAGGGTCAGCGGTTCTCCACCGGGCAACGGTTCTGATGGGCTAATTTCCAGCCGATCTTCTGCGGTGAATACAGCGGTAATAGTTCGCTCTGGCAACAGCCGGGCGACCCCGGACTGGGGTTTATCCAGCTGGTCGGGAGTGGCCACCGGGTGGTTAAAGCGAACCACCAGCGGCGCGCGGGCACTGATGGTACCTGTCGGCAGAGCTGCCAGGTGAGTCTGCCAACGCTCATCCAGAGGGGCGACATCAGGAGCATTTCGCTCTGCGGCGGTGCCGCTACTCGCTTCCTCTCCCACGCGAGTGGTGTCATCCGTATCATCACAGGCAGCAACCAGCAGCACGGACCACAACATCAAGAGACGAAAAACCGACAAACCCCGACTTGGCATGAGACCCTTCCCTGGCAAAATAGTTAACGTGGAAAACATACCACAGACATGGGACATTCGTTCGACGATAGTCGCAACTATCCAGCCGCGCCCCGACATTCTGCGTTGGCAGCTAACGGCAAGGCTGGAATGTCGGGTTACGGCTGCGCCTAACTCGACCTACGAAAGCTGGGGAAGCTGGGGAAGCTGGGTGCAACAGGCCCTGGCCGACGCACAACGCCAGCACCGGTAACTGGCCAGAGCCTTGGCACAAAATAGAACAATGACTCACCCCAAAACCGCCTGTTTTCGCTCAGTGGCAAGCCCATTATTTTGCTAATAGCGGACTGCAAACCCAGCTAAACCGGGCGCTCAAGCTGCACGTCTCGCTCTGGCAGGAGCGCCTGCGGCAATGCAATCTGATGCCTGGTGGCGGGCAGAGCTGAACGGTGGTGCAAATATTGACCTAGAAGGCCAAACAAAAAGTCTACAAAGCGAATGCTTGTGAGAACAGTTGTCCACATACTTCCGGGTGTCGGTGAGTCCCATTCACCGGCTCCGGAGTTTTACTCCGTGATAGCTCTCCCGAGCCAAACTATTCACGGCGCCTTTTGGCGCCGTTTTTTTTGCCTGCGAGAAAGCGAGATGCCGGGTTACGGCTACGCCTAACTCGACCTACAAACATAGAATTAACCAAGGGCACATCCTGCCCCGGTCAATTAAGCATAAAGGTGGAATATTCCAGTTCTGCCATTTTGCGACTCACCAGCCACAGGCCAAGCAGCACACACACGGCCAACGCCAGCAGGAAACCGAAGCCAAAGAACTGGGGCCCCAGGTACAAGCTTATGCCGGTAAAGATCACGTTGAGCACGAAAAACAGCCCCGTCAGCAACACCAGCATGCGGCGCTGATCCAGATAACAGAACACGTTGATGATGGCCAGGAAGACCACCTGCAGCGCGGTGGCGATTAGCTGCACCTTGAGCAGCGGCAGGTACAGTTCCGAAATGCCCAAAGCGTTAAAGATCTGCGCACCGGCCACCATGATCACCAGCGCCGAGATTGCCTGAATCTTGAGGATCTGGAAGATGCCCTGGCGGATGACAAACACCATCTGGTTGCGCATGTCTTCGATATAGGACAACGACCCGCCTTCACGAACCGCGTCATAAAAGTTGGAATAATACTCCACGAAGTCCGTTTCCATACGCACCAGAAACACGGCCATGCCCGGGATCAGTGACAGATAGGACAGGAATACCGGAATGTCGTAGATCAACGAGGCCCGCAGCGGCCCGATCACATCGCTACCGGTGCCGTCATAAAACCAGAACATGGCCTTGTCCGCCCACACCCCGGCATTATAGAAAAAGCCCACCAGCATCAGGCTGGGGTACAGGTATTTTTTGCCGAACATGTCGAACGAGACGATGCTCTCGGCCGGGTAGCCTCGCACAATCAGTACCAGCATCCCCGCCAGCAGGGTCACCTGCCCCAGCAGAAACCCCAGCAGCAGGCCATCCAGGTCCAGAAACCGCAGCATCAGGGCACCCACCACCGTAATGGTGTAGCCCAGGGCATAGAGCAACAGAATGGCCTTGTACTGCTTCATGCCGGACAGAAAGACCGTGGCAATCCAGATATTGCTCAGCACCACAAAACAGGCGATCAGCAACACCCGGAACAGCACACTCTGCCCGGGAAACAGGAACATGGCAGCCGGCAACGCCAGCACGCCGGAGATAACCGTCACCAGCACCGTAACGCCACCAAAATTGGGCAGAATCAGGTCTTCACGGTTTTCAAACGAGCGATCCGCGCAGAAGCGGGTAAAGGCCAGCTGCACAATGCCGGTAAGGATCAGACTGATGGCGATAAGGTAGGTCACCGTGACCTGAAACTGTGTCACCGAGGCATCCGGCACCACCATACCCAAACTGAAGATACCGATAATCAGAATACCGATGATCGACAACACCCAGGGGCCGGAGCTGATTACACCGGCATAGGCATAGGCCCGGATCAGGCCAAGCAGGGTGTCCTTGCGCAGCAATCGACGCAGTTCAAAACCAATGCCGGCCATTAGTGGCGTCCCTCCCGGCGACGATTGTTGCTTTCTTGCGGGCTGGCGGCGGCAGTGTCCTCCACCAGCGACTGGTACAGGTCACGGTAGGCGCCAAACATCATTTCCTGGGTGTACAGGTTCTCCACCCGGCGAATGCCTGCCTGCTGCGCCTGGTGCCAGGCGTCCTTGTTTTTCAATAGCGCGGCCACCGCATTGCCCAGCGCTTCCGGATCGGCAATGCCCACCACTTCGCCCGCTTTTCCATAGGCCCGATCGGCTTCACCCAGGCCTTCAATCAGCTGACGGCAGGAACCCACATCCGTGGAAACCGCTGGCACCCCGGCGGCAAAGCCTTCCAGCAACACCAGCGGTAACGCCTCACTGATGGAGCTGAGCACTATCACGCCCACTTTCGGTAACAGCTCATCAATTTTCTGGAAGCCCAGAAACTTCACATTCTTTTCCAGCCCCAGGCTGGTCACCAGACCGTGACACTCCTTGGCGTATTCCTTGTCCTCATCTTCCGGGCCGGCAATCCAGCCTTCCGCCTCTGGCAATACATTGACCAGGGTACGCATGGCGCGCAGGAAGGTTTTCACATCCTTGATGGGCACCACACGACCAATCAGGCAAGCCACCGGGGGAATGTTGTCACCCCGGGCGGCACGCACTTTCTGCATGCGGGGCAGATCAATGCCATTGGGGATATTCAGGGTGCGCTCTGGCGGCGCGCCATCTTCCATTTGCCGCTCACGGTTGCGCTCATAAAGCGCCACAATGCGGTCCGATGCCTGGTAGCACTCACGCCCCAGCTCGGTGAAAAAATTCACCCACTTTTCGCGAAAATAGGCCATCTCCGCATTGTTCTTTTCTACCAGGCCGCGGTTATCGCTGATCCATTCGCTCTGGAACAGGTCGATCTTGCGCTCCTTGGTATAAATACCATGCTCGGACAGCAGCAACGGCTTGCCGGTGCGGCGTTTGAGCATGGCACCAAGAAAGCCCGCATAACCGGTAGAAATGGTGTGGTACATCTTTGCCGGCAACAGGTTGTCGGCAATATCGTTAAGCACCCAGATGGGCGAATGCATGATGCGGATGGTCCAGAAATAATCCACAAAGGACGGGTCGCGGCTGAACTCGCGGTACGATTCAGCAATGTAATCCCAGCTGGCCCGGCTGTGCAGGAAAGATTCCTCGGAATAATCCTCGCCTTCCCCCAGGTGCGTGACAATGCGGCTGAACAGCTCGCTGCGCTCCCGGGAATGAATGCCATCTTTCACCATTTCATGGAAACGCCGCAGATCGGCATAGGCCTTACGATTGCCCTTGAGGGAACGCTTTTGCGCCCCCCGCTGAAAATTGTGCAGGTAGTGCACTTCCAAATGCACCACGTTATCCGGCAGCTCATATTTCATGTCGCCGTAGTCTTCCGGGCGACTGCCCACAAAACAGCAGGCAAAGGTATATTCGGGAAAACCACGAATAATCTGGTTTACCCAACTGGACACGCCGCCACTCACATAGGGGAAAGTGCCTTCCAGTAATAAACAGATATCGGCGCTATCCGCCCGTGGCAGGCTCATAGGCCCTCCAGAATTCAACGGATTTATTGAGTTGGGTGAACTGGCTGTCATCGGTAATTTCGCGCATCAACAGCCGCACCAACGGTATTTGCCGGCGCTGCAGGGCAATCTCGGCAAGCCAGGGGTTCACTTTCGCTGCAGACAACCCCAGGCGACGGGCAAAGGTCATGGATTGGTGTGCTTCTCCCATTTCTCCCTGAGTTAGCTGAATGCGGCCACGCAACAGCCACAAACCCGCATCTTCCGGCGCTTCCATCAAGCCCATGTCGGCATAGAATGCCGCCCGCTCCAAGGTCAGGGTACGGATATCCCCGCGTACCAGATCCTGATAGTTGAGCTCCCAATACAGTTCGGACAGGCGACGGGCCAAACGGTAACGGCGCGATTCCTTGGCCCGCTCCAACAAGTGCAAGGCCCGTTCGATACCCCGGGTGATTTCCTTTTCTTTCTGATCGAGAATCCCGTAAGCCAGCAGCCGCAAGTCTTCAAAGGAATCGCCCAACGTATGGCGCAACAGGTTGCCGGTTACCTTGGCGGGCATATCCTTGAGCACCAGCATCCCCTGCACTCGCAAGGCATTAGGCGCCTTTGACGTGGTTAGCAGGCTTTTCAGGTCGATTTGCCGAAAGCCGGCCGTGCTGTTGACCTGGACCGGGGTAAAATAAGGCTGATCCACCAGCCCGAAAGGCTTGTCTCGAAACAACGCCGGCAGCCAGATACCCAAGGCGACCCCACCCAGAATGGTGATTAGCCCCACCGCCGGAATAAAAAACGCAAAGGAAAAAATCAGCACCCAGGAAAGAATTTTTGGTGTTCTGAAACGTGGCGGCAACAGCCCCCAGGCCACAACAGACAACAGCGCCGACGCTAGCCCGTGAGAGAGCAGATACAGCACGAACAGGGACAGGTCTGCCTGTCTGCTCAACAGCAACAGCAGGGAGGCGATCTCCGCACTGATCGCATAGATAAGCAGCTTGAGGCTAGACACTTGACGCCTCCAGAAGCTCGGCCACCTGCTCCATCCCTTCACGTTGATCCAGGTGACGATAATAAAACTGCACCCCGGCCTGACGCAGGCTCATGAATGCATACTCCTCTGCCAGCCATTTCTCGGTGCGCAGTACAAAGCCTTCCAGGCTGGATTCCCCGGTCATCGGCATCATGATCATCAACACGTTATCGTTAACCCACCAGGCCAAATCCAGGCTGCGCAAGCCGCGGGCCAACGCGTCCAGAATCAGGCCGGCCTGCTCACTGTCGTCAGCGACAAACAGCGTCAGCGATGTGTCCACCCGGCCACCCTCTCGCAAGCGCACCAGTGCCGCCAGTTCACTGGCGATCCGGAACGGCATGGTCGGCCAACGATCCAGCATGTCATCAACTTCATCGCCGGCGTGCACCACGTCCGCATAGAAGTTGAGCAGCACGGACAGCAATTGCAGGTTTTCATAATTGATGGACAGGAACGGCAAGCGTTCAATCACCATCACCCCGATGAGCGCGCCGCCGCTGTTGATAATAGGTGCCGCAACCAGGTATTGGCCGTGGTAATTACTGTCATGGTCGTGTTGCTGGATATGGGCCAGCAGCTGGTTCTCCAGTGCATGCTGGAGCAAAGCATTGTTGCGCTCCAGTGGACGCATTTCACCCAGTTGGGCAGCGGGCTCATCGTCTATTTGGCCATCCACCACCCGATAAAGCGCGGCACGCTGCAGCTGGCAATATTCGGCCAACATGTGAATCAGATCGTCCGCCGCTGGCAGCCGAACCTTGTCGCTTTCATCCAAGGTCAGGTCACGCAACCGCACCAGCGCATCGCGCACGGTATACGGCTTGATCAGCAGGTTCTCTTCCAACCGGTCATGGGAGAGGCGCAGCAGCACATAGCGCTGCGTCAGGTTCTGCAAGCGCTCCAGTGCATAACTGGCCGCACTCTCCGCCCGCATCAACTTCACGCGCCACATATCTGCGAACTCGCCGCAGACAAGAATAATCACGAAACCACCGAGCATGGTGGCCTCAGGAAAGCTCAGCCCGGCATAAAAACCGAAAAACTTGAGAGCAAACCAGCTGCCCACCAGGCACAGCATGCCGAACACCCCAAGCAAACTGCCATAACGCAGCGCCAGCAATATAGGCACCAGCAACACCCACCGGAACGTACCGACAAGGGTCAACGGATCCTCATGACGCAACCAAAGGCCGATACCTACAGCCAGGGCCATCAGGATTACTGATTCGCACATCGACCACAGCACCCTTGGCTGGGGCATAAATAGCGGCGCCAGCTTGCCGTTGCTGATCCGCTCAAGCATTACTGCACCACCGGGGCGAGCAATTTGTCGATGACCTTCTGGCCGGTTTCACTGAGTGAGTCACGCGCCCAGCCCGCCCGGGAACCGGTGCCACTGTAAACAATGCGGCCTTCCGGCAATTCGCGGATTTCAATCATGACACCCACCGCGGGCTCACCATCGACACCGGTTTTATAGCGCCACTCGTGAACCACTCCGCTGACCACATATTGGGCTGATTGTGACGCAACCCACTGGTTCATTTTCTTGCGATTGGCCGCCGAGGTGCCTTCAAACAACACCCCTTCGTTATCGCTTTCCGGGTAGCGAGTTACGGTGTCCACGCCATGGCGGTACAGCACGGATTCCACAATCGCCGCCGCTCGCAAACCCGCCTGGGGGGTCGCGGTACGGTTAACCATCGGCAGAACCAGCCAGTTGCCCTCGCCGGACAATTCCACATCCTGGCTGCTGCGAACATGGGTACACCCGGCCAGCACGGTGGCTAAC
>OJDK01000154.1_pt1 | contig 43594 bp, 80 predicted proteins | sample 1592791 | NCBI WGS metagenome assembly OJDK01 (sample SAMN05416878, study PRJEB24817) | seawater metagenome | isolation source: Sea water | place: Canada:Atlantic | collected 2013-11
ATCTACACGTAAGGAGTCGTCGGCAGCGTCAGATGTGTATAAGAGACAGGTCCAATACTGTGGCCGTTATTTCCGCAACTTCTGGAACGTAAGCAACGGCTTCTTCCGGGTATCGTGTTGTCGCCCACGTCCCCAGATGATCGAGCGTAGGGCTGCTGTGCCAAACCATGATACGTTCCGGAAGGCTTCGAGCATCATGCGGTGTCATGGCGTCACATCGCTGCCCCTCTGCTACGAGGCGATCCATTCCCGCTTCCTTCATGGCGGCGATAGCTTCTGCATCCGCGTGCTTCTCGGTGCGCAGAATGGCGTTCTCGGCTTCCAACTCAGCAATGCGGGCGGCTTGGGCGCGGAGGGTGGCGATAACTTGGCCGTCCTCTTTCGTCATGGGGACTTCCTCGATTAGACGTGCCAGCCGTTCAACTGCGTCTTTCGATATGTCTACGTTGCTCATGCTCTCTCCTATGTTGCCCGCCGATCCCCTCATGTGGAGGTGGCGCGGATCGACGGGCGGGTGACGTAGCGCGTCAGTTTGGTTACACAAACGCCCATCGGGCTTCTTGTCGCCACTAGTTCGCTGTGGCCGCGTTATCCCCAGAGCGGGAATGTCGTTACGGCGTGAGGGTGCCGAAATGCTGGTAAACGGCCCATTGGGTCCGGCGAACCGCGTCGAATAGTTCGCGGTCCTCAATCTTGTCTTCGTGCGCGTGGCAGCTTGAGCATCCGTGGTAGCCCCAGAAGTCATGCGGCTTCTGCGACATGCCCGTGCCTGTCCGGCGGCGGCTGTGGCAAAGCACGGTCGTTTCGCTGTTTCCGTTGCACCATTCGCTCCGCATCTGGCAGTCTTGGCCCTTGGCGAAGTCGCGCAGCTTCTTAGAGACGAACATGGGCGTTTTGAAAAAGGCGTTCATTTGACCCCCAGAATTTCTTCACCCCAGCCCAAAACGTCGGCTTTGCTCTGGTGAAACATTTCTTTACCCATTGCCTTGTAGCTCTGGCTGTGAGGCGTGCTGCAAACCACCAGCGCGTCACGCACGACAACAAGGGCGTATCCCTCTGCCTTGCGGGCCAGCTTTGCTATGAAGGGCGCGGCGGCGCAGGCTTGCTCTTTGCTCTCGAAGGCGATTGTCTCAACGTCGCAATGGCCTGTTGCAATGAGGCCGTGCTTGCGAAAAGCCTCGGCGCTGGCGGCGTAGGGCGCGTTCGCGTGGCGCAGTGGCAGGTTTGCCCACAGGTCATGAATAGCGGCGAACTGGTGGCTGTGCGATTGCTGGCTGCGCTGCTTTTCGCGCAGGGCGTCGGCCAAGCTGTCCGCCCATGTTGCGGGAACCCATTCCTCGCCATCCATGACCAAGCGGGCCGGTGTGATGTTAAGCGGATGCTGCATGTCTTAGCCTTTCCAGATAATACGCCTTGGCGTTCACAACGTGGTGGTATCGGGCCGGATCTGACGTTTTCATTGCCACGACCTCGGCCCGATGCCTGTCTGCTACCGCGTGAATATCCGCTGCCGTGGCGCTGTCTCTCAGCTTGGCAGGGATGCTGTCTGCGGTTGGGTTCATGGCTTAGACGCGCCACTCAGGGATGAATGGAATTTCATCTCCGAGGTCGCGCCCGCTATTCGGGTTGCCGCCTGCGCCGTAGCCGCTCGGCGCGTCATAGTTGCCCGTGCTGCCGCTGTCATAGCCCTGCGATTGACCGCCGGAAGGTCCACCGCTCGGCCCGTCCAGCATCGTCAGGGTGCCGCCAAAGCCTTGCAGCACAACTTCGGTGCTGTACTTGTCCGCGCCGGATTGGTCCTGCCATTTGCGGGTCTGTAGCTGGCCTTCGATGTAGACCTTGCTGCCCTTCTTGAGGTACTGCTCGGCGATCCGCACAAGCCCTTCCTGAAAGATCGCCACCGAATGCCACTCGGTCTTTTCCTTGCGTTCGCCCGTGTTCTTGTCTTTCCACGTCTCGGAAGTGGCGATGCGAAGGTTGGCGACTTTGCCACCGTTAGGGAATGAGCGCACTTCAACATCGCGCCCTAAGTTTCCGATTAGAATTACTTTGTTGACTGATCCGGCCATTTTCTAAGCCTCCTTAGTGGAAATGCGTGAAAAGATATGTTGCGAAATTCGCCTCTTTCGCGGCGGGTACAGCTTCCCGCACAGCGACCATCAGGCCCATTTTGTCTAGCGCCTCAATCGGTGCGTCTACCTCTATAAACTCTATGCCTTCGTATGGGTCACTGCGTGCGATAACCTTGCCCACCATCGCGTAAGCCCTAGACATACCGTCATAAACGATGTCAAATCGAGCATTGGGAGCGCCGTCAATTTCGTCCTCAAACTCGTCATACTCAATGTCATCTGTTGATAGCTTCACGCCCCAGAACAGATAATCAACGCGGTCAACCCCCATATCATTTGCCCTCCAAGGCTTTTTCGTACATCTCTTGGACGGCGCGTTCTTCTGACAGCGCGTCACGGTCTTTCTTGCGGTCGGCAATCACCCTGCGCAAAATCTTGGTGTCATAGCCTGCCGATTTCGCAGCGGCGTAGGCTTCGCGTTCCCCCTCTGCGGCGTCGGCCTTTTCGGAGTGCCAGCGTTCAATCGTCTCGCAGAACTGGCGCAGCTCTCCGGCTGTCACGCGGTATGTCGCGTCGCCTGCGGTGTCTGGTTCGTCTGTCATTGCTCAGTATGCCTCCTGGCTTTGGGTAACCGTCACGCCTGCAATGGCGCGGGTCTTGTGGTTCCGCCGGACGTATTCATCGACAAAGGCGACGATTGCGTTAGGGTCGGTTTTGTAAATGTCTGCAAGCGCGGCCTTGTGGCTGTCGATCTTGTAGCGGGTGACTGTGCGCAGCCCTTTGACCTGATCTTTCTTCGCTGCCTGCGCGGCTTTCTCGGCCTCAATCGCGGCATCTTTCGCTTGTTGAACTTCACGCTGTGCCTCAAGGTTGGATGCATCTGCGGCGCGGGCCTTTTCCTCGGCTTCGCGGCGGGCCTTGTTCGCGGCCTCCCATGCTGCCCGCTCGGCGGCTTCCTTCTCGGCTTTCAGCTTGCGCTTGAACACGTCCACGGTAGCGACAAGGCACCCTTCGATGCGCTTGGCGTCCTCAATGGTCGGCTTCCAACGGTCCAACTCGGCCTGATACACGGCGCGGAGCGGGGCGGTGGCTTCCTTCTGGCCCTTCTCAAGCGATAGACGCCATTCGCGCATAGACTTGCGCAGAGCATCCACAGACTTCATCTGCGCTTCATTCTCAACGGGTGCGCCGTCCGTCCAGTTAGCAGCTTCCTCGCGCTCTGCCTCATATGCGGCGCTGATTTCGTCAATGGGGTCCGGCGGCTGGTTGTGGCCGATTGCGGCGGGGGTCATATCGTTCATTTCAGGTTCCCTTCAAACTCTGGGATTTCATCGCCTAGATCGTGACTGATGCTTGGCTTGAGGCTTTCTTTGCGGCTGTCCTTCGCGGCTTCTACGTGCGCGGCCCGCTCGGCGTCCTGCTTGCGAAGCCAAGCCAGATCAGTCTTGAATTTCTCGCTTGTCCAAATGCTTTTCAGGCGCTCTTCGCTGTCAGCGCCACGCAGCGCGGCAATCATCCCGTCCGCTACCGCTTCGGGGTTTGGAGCGGCTGGCTGCTCAGACTTAGACTGGCGTTGAGCGGGGGCGCTTTCTGTTGCGCTCTGCGCGTCGTCGTCCACCTCTGCCGAGAGACCTAGAGCGGCCTTGAGCGTGTAGCGTTGCAGGTACGTCACAGCGCTTCCGATTGCCTGAAACCCGTTCTTATTGCCCGACTGGTCGGCCCCGCCCATAAGGGTCGTTTCCTCGAAGTGCCCGGCGCGGTGCTGGATAATACAGGTTACTTTGACGCCGCCTTGCCCTTGATCGGTGCGGAAGCGATAAGACAAGCCGTTCTTGGATAGGATCGGGTCAATCACCTTGGCAATGCCCGCAAGCGTTTCGTGCTTGTAGTTGGTCCGGCCCTTGCTGGAGGTAAAATCAACCGTGGCGTCCTTTATGATCGGCGGAATTGTGGACCGCGCCTCAGAAAGGGCGTCTGCAAATTGGCGCACCGCACTCTGGCCGTCGATGCGCTCTTTCATTGCAAGCATACGTTCGAGCTTGTCCAGATCCGCGTTGGGGTCCATTGCGATACGTTCGATCACACTCGCCATGTGGTCTTGCTGCCCGATATTCTCACTGGGCATATGCTGTACATTTGTCGCTATAGCGTTCATGGGTTTGATCCTCCAAAATTGGTTCTGGCGTACTCGCCATGCCGCTGAACGGCGGCTGCGTCGTAAGCGCGAGCGGCTTCGATTTCAGTCTTAAAGCTGCCGATGTATCGGCCTTGCCCCGGCTCTCCGCTGCACTGAGCAACCCACTTCTTGTGGCGCGGCTCGTAGCTAACTCCGCAATATTTGCTTCGCCCGCCTCGGCTTGCCGCATTTTGTCCGTTTTGGGCGCGGCTAGCTTCTCGAAGGTTTGCAATCCGGTTGTCGGATGGGTCGCCGTTGGAGTGATCTACGAGGCGGGGCCAGTATCCATGATGGATGGCAAACGCGACCCTGTGCGCCTGTACGCGCTTCCCCAAAACCTTACCAAACCTGCGGCCAGACTTGTCCGACGCGGTAAAGGCTTCTGTTCCAGCGTCTCGCGCATTCCATAACTTTGCCGCCACTTCGGGAGGTCGGCTGTCGCTACCCCGAAACATGCTGACTGGACGAGGCTTCCAGAACAGCTTCCCGGTATCTGGGTCGTACCGCAGAAGATCGCGCAGAGTGTCAGCGGGTAGGATGTGACCTTGCGGTTCGGTTTTGGTGACGGCGTTCATGCTGCGTCCTCCTGTTTGGGTTTGATCGCCGCGTTGAAAGCGTCAGCGATTGCGCGGGCGGCTTCGGGGGTGGTGTAGATCGTAACGTGGTCGCCACGACCGCAGGTGAATTGAACCGCGCCTGAATCCTTGCCGACGTTTGGGAAGGACTGAGCGCGGGCCGAAACGGGATTGTGCATACCAACCATCAGCATTTGGCGTCCCCCATGCAGTCGGGGTGGATCGCCTGAACGCTCACGAACTGCGATCCTGCTGCGGTATAAGACGCGGCGAAAACAGCGATTGCGATAACGGTCAGGCCGATGATGCCAAGAAAAACGTCGCGGATGTTCTGGCGGCGGATGGCGCGGGGGCTGCGTAGGTCTAACGGCATGTCACATTCTCCTCGTGGAACTCTGCGCTGTGTTCTGCGTCTCGGATGGCCTTGCGCTCTATCCGGTCGAACTCGTATTTCAGGTCGTTCATGTATTGGGCATCGGCCTTCATGCGGCGAAGGCTGGCGAGGATGCGGCGGATCATGCTGCACCTGTCGCGGCGCGGTAGGCGGCGAGGGTTGCATCTACGCGGGCGGCGCAATCGGCCTGCATCCCCATATCTTGGCAAACCATGTTGCGCTCTTGATCTAAGGCATTCGCCAGATCATCAGCAGCAATCAGCGCGGCTTCAATATCAGGGACGCGGGCGATGCGGCGAGTGTTCGGCGCTGCATGTTCCGGTCCGGCGGTGACGTGGAAAACCGCAAGACGCCCCATCCCATCCCAATCGTGCGGCACGTAGGAACCGCAATAGTCGCCAAAAACAGGCTTACTTGGCGCAGTCCACGGCCCCGGCGTTCCCGCTTCACGGTCGCGCTTGATATCCTCGATCATGCTCATGTCGCCACCCCGTCTGCGATTGCCTGCGCCTGTACGTTCTCAATCCGGTTCACCGTCTCCCAGCCAAACCACGCAACCGCGCCGTCATAGCTGTAGATCAGAGCCGATGTGTTGGTCAGGACGCCAACGCCGATAAGGTCAGCGTAAAAGCCGCCGTGGTCGTCGCTGGTGTGCCGGAAATACGCGGTCACGATTGCGCCTTCCTCGTTCTCAACCTCGTCAGCCCAGACATCGGAGATATCAGCGGTGCTGTCCTCTGCGGGCATCTTGTCGAGGCGTAGGCGAGGGGGCCGAGAGAGAGGCGGGGATATTTGCGTTTGGAAGCTCATGACGCGGCCTTTCCAACAGCAACGCCGACCTTGTAGCCGTGGCGGTTTGGCGCATTTAGGGCATCTGCCACCTGTTTAACGGTTGCGTCGTAGTCCCCCTGACAGCCGATCAAGGAAAGCTGCCCTACACATGCGCCCGCTTCATTCAGGAGCATGATAGGCTGGCCTACTACGCTGGAATATCCGGCGAGTTTGGCGCTGTGGAATTGCGGCTTCACGACGCACCGCCAATCACCGCGTCAATAACATGCGGCTCAATTACCCATGAGGGCGTCACAAGCTTAGAAGAAGGGGCGGGGCAGGGCGCAGCGGTGCCCACCAGAAGGCCGGTAGCGAAGGGCTTGACCCGCGCCACGATCTGTTGGGGCGTGGCCGTCTTGCCTGCGCTGTTGCTGTAGAAATGCGGGGTCATTGTCGTTCATCCTCTCTCAGAGTTACGGGTAAGTTGCGTTGAACGTCGCGATAGCTTCGCGCTTCGCGGTGACTTCAACTGCCGTGATTACTGAGGATGCGCCGGTTGCAGCGATCAGGGCCAAAGCGCCCTTTGAGGTCTTGGCCAAATCGCTAGCCGCCTTGTAAGCAGCTGCGTAGATCGGTGCCATTGCCTGCATTTTTTCGTTGGTGGTCATTGTCGTTCATCCTCGTGTTGTTGTTGAGAATGAAGATAGCGATAAACACTACATCAGGCAAGCGGTAAAATAGAGATAAACGCTACAAAATGATTTTTCATCGCTACAACGCGAGAATCGCTATGCTATACTGCACGTGTCGACGCGGGGTCGGCGCAAAGAAAAACCCGCCGGAGCGGGTTGGAGGTATTATGTTTGGGATTGAACCCTATTTTGTATGGGCGGCTTCATCTACGTTGTCAGCGATCTTCATCGCCATAGGCTCGTATATCCTGATGCGATGCGTGATCCGTATTGGGCGCATCGGAGAGGATCTTCGACGGAGCCTTATCAGCATCGAAACACTAGCGCCGAGTGGAAGCTGCCAGTGCAGTCGTTGCCAAAGGAACTTGGATAGCGAGAACCCAATCTTGGACGAGTAGCGCGTCGCCTGCTTCCGCAACCTAACTGGGTCTGGGAATACATCAAACACCAGCTTGCCCGTGCCTCCAGGCGCAATTTCGATAGACGCCGGGGCCTCGTTACTTGCCCAGCTCTTGTGCTTTTCCCGTTGGCTGCCTTCTTTGATGTGCGAGAGATCGCCCTTCACTACAGCGCGGTCTCCTATGATGGTGCCTTTTGTGCCGTTCTGTATTTTACATGAGATAACGATATGGTTGTCATTGAATACATGCGACCATTCGGCGGTAACTTTTCTACGCCGGTCGACCCATTGCGTTCCCGCTGTATATCCAGTGAAAATTGCTGTCATGCCGCCAACTGCTACCCCAAGTAAAGTTAGCCAATTATAAGCTTCAGGGGCCTCAACCCAAGCAATAAACGTTTCCCAAGATGACAATCTTCAACTCCCCTGAGGTATTCCTGAAGCAAAGCTCAGAGTGTCGAGTGGGGGATGCCTGAGCTTCATACCTTGCGCCCATACCATAGAACCTTGCCAACTACGGTTAGGTCTTTGAGTTGTGCAAGTATCGGTGGGTATGCCTTGTTGTCCGAAATGAGGTTCACAAATCCATCCTGCGCAGCCATGCCCGCCCGCTTGACTAGCAGCGTGTCATTGTGGCGCAGCACAAACATCCCTTCATAGCCCATGTGGGTCTTTGACATGTCCACCAGCACAATATCGTCATCCAGTAGGGTAGGCTCCATAGAGTCCCCCTTAGTGCTGATTATTACCAGGTCTTTCGCTGAACCTGCGGTCAATCTCTTCAAGTAATCCGGCGGGAAAGCGAGGCTGTGGGTCTGCTCCTCATAGTCCACCAACGATCCAAAACCTGCGCTGGCCTGAACGTCATAGACTGGAACGAGGGTGGTGTTCGGGTTTTCTGGGCCATGCTGCGTCGCCTTGGAGCTGTCCTCATCGAAGAATGCCAGAACCAACGGTATCTCATTAGGCTGCACGCGTCGCAGGCCCTTTAGAACCTTCGATATTTTGTCGTTGTCGATCCCCATTGCCGCAGCAAGCCGCGCCTGCTCGCCGCGATCCCCCGTCATCCGGGCTTTGATCCATTCGCCATCAATCACATCCATGCCCCATGTGTAGTCATTTTCGCAACGTCCTTAAAATGGTGAAAAACGCTACAATAGAGTTGACTAAAGTAGTGATTATCGCGATATATGCACTATGGAACCAGCACACAGCATTATCACCGCCCTTGGAGGGCCGACCGCAGTAGCCGATTTAGTCGGCGTGCACCGCACCCGCGTTTCGATGTGGAAGTGCTCGAAAGAGCGCGGCGGAACGGACGGGCTTATCCCGATGAAGCACGCGATTGTTTTGCTTCGGATCGCCAAAGAACGCGACATCGAAATTGGTCCCGAAAACTTCTTTCCATCCGAGGATAGCGGCAATCCAGCGACTGCGGCCTGACCCCTTCCGACGATTTTTTGTCTGTCTTTTCCATACCGAACAGATGGGCGCGAACCCCACCAACCCCAAGGAAACGAGGTTGCCAATGACTGACCTACGCAAGCTGGTAAACGCTCAAATGGCCGCGCTGATCGACGGAACCTTTGGGTGCCTTGATGCCGCCGCCGAGACAATCAACGCACGCACGGGCGGATCGGTTAGCAAAGGCACGCTGTCTAAGCGCCTCTCTGGGCATCTGGGCTGGCCTGTTGAGGACGTAGCCGCCCTTGAGGATGCCGCAGCCCGCTATCCTGTCAGCCGCATGATGGCCCGCCGCATGAACGCCGAGGGGCCTACCGCGTCGGCCTGCCTCTATGCAGCGTCAGGCATCGCGTCGAAAGAGGTAGGCGAGGCCGTTGCCGCTGCGCTACGTACCGCCACTTCTGCGGACGAGGGCGAACGCGCCGAAGCTATCCGTGAAGCGATGGAAGCCGAGGACGCCATGCGCCGCCTGCGTGAAGCGTTGGAGGCCAGCCAATGAACCCCTTTCCCCCATTCAGCCGTCCTCCCGTCGGCTGGGTATCCGCGCCTGCCTCCTCATCCCCTAGCGCGGATCAACTAGCAGAGGTTGAGCTTCCCACGGCTCCCTCTGCGCTTTTCTTCCCCGTCGCCATTGTGCGCGACGACCTCGTCACGCTGGAAACCGCCGCAGACCGCCACGAACGCCTTGCCGCCGCCACTAAGGCCGCGCCACGGGGCGAACGCCTGCGTTTGCAGCATATGACCCGCGCCGCCTGTCTTGAGCGCCTACGGGCAGAATTGGACGTGATGCAATGAGGATAGTTATCCCCGGCAAGCCCTTTGCCAAGCAGCGCCCCCGCTTCGGCAATGGCCGTACTTACACGCCAGATGCAACCGTGTCGTTTGAACGGACGGTCGGTCAGTACGCGGTAGCCGCTGGTCTGCCCGTGCTGAGCGGTCCCGTGCGCCTGTCCATCGTTGCGGTGTTCGAGCCTGCCCAATCGTGGAGCAAGAAACGCAAGGCCGCTGCCATGTGGAACCCCCACACGCAAAAGCCGGATCTGGACAACATCGAAAAGGCCATTTTGGACGGTCTTAACCGCATCGCATATGTGGACGATAGCCAAGTCTGCATGGTCGATAAGCGCAAGATGTGGGGTAGTGAGGCGCAGACCATCGTAGAGGTCACGCCCCTGACCACATTCCCGCTTGGGGGTGCTGCATGAGCCAAACCGCCTACAACCCACAGAAAGCGCGAACCAAGTATGCCTGCCCGATCTGGGTAGATGCTTTCCTGCGCGACACGCTTGATTTGGAGGCGGATGAGTTCGGCGCTTATCACCTGATCCTGTACGCCATGTGGTCGCGTGAAGCCTGCAATATGCCCGACGACGACCGAAAGCTGGCGCGGGTTTCCCGCTGTTCTACCAAGCTGTGGAAGTCCCGCATTCGCCCGACGCTTGAGCCGTTTTTCAATGTGGACGGCGGGCTGTGGACCAACACCAGATTGTCGAAAGAAGCCGCGAAAACCGAGAAGTTCTTGAAGGGCCAGAGCGACCGGAAAGCAGGTAGCGGAAATGAAAGTGACACATGTGCAGGAACTCAGGCAACCCAACCGCAAGAAACGGAAACGCCTGTAAAATCCGCTAACCCATTGGAAAATAACAACCCGGTATCAACCGTGGACGCTACGGCGGAAGTATCTGGGGAGCAACCTACCCAAGAGACCAAGATACCAAGTGTTATGATTGATGATGATAGCGCGGGCGAGGGCCTGACTTTCAGAGAACGGATTATGGTCGCAGCAGGCCATGACGCATCTGGCATCACTGCAAATGGCAAGATCGTCGGAGACAGGGTTGAGTTCACGGAGTTCGACAAGGCCCGAACCGACCTTGGTCTAAGCGAACAAGAGGCCGTCGAGATCGTCACCGAGATTGCAGCCCGCAAGCGCGACGGACCCGCCAAGAGCCTCAGATATTTTACCGACCCGCTGCGCCAATACGCCGGGGCGAAAAACGCCCCCGCAGTCACGGCAATAGCGCCAACCCAACTCAACGCAATCGAAGGAGGCCACAATGGCAAACGACCTCACGACCCCGACCGGATTCAACGCATTGTCGCCGCAGCAGCAACAGGCACATCGCGCCAAGATTGGGGTTAGAGCGCGGGCCATTTTAGGCCAGTTCTGGCAAGACCTCGACACCCACGACGCCGAGAAAGCAATCGAGGTTGAGGGCTGGATGGACGTTCTCGAAAACTGTTCACACTCGGAAATCCGCTACGCATGGCGCGACTACCAGATCGACCCGAACAACCGCACGGCGCGGGGCCGGTTGGCTAAGCCTGACGCTGGCGCATTGCGTGCCATCATTCTCAGCAAACGCCCGCGCCCCAAGCTGGTGCATCAGCCATTGCCGCCGGAACCTGTCAAGGAGCGCTGCGACCCCAAGACGGCGCAGGAAATTTGCGAGGCGGCGGGGTTCACGCCCAAACGGTTCGGGGGTGAGGCATGAAGGATTTTCAGCCATCCAACGGCGACCGCAGCCGCCTGACGTTCGACCAGCTTCAAACGCTTGAGAGCCAAGTTCTGCCCACGGCGCGGCGTTGGGTTCGTGAAGGTGGCGCATTGGCCGATCACGGACGCCAAACGCTTGCATATTGGGGGGATGCGGCATGAGCCACGAAGCCGCCGGAAAGTCGAACGAATGGTACACGCCCGCTTACATCTTCGACGCATTGGGCGAACGCTTTGACATGGACGTTGCCGCGCCCGTTGGTGGGCCGCGCCATGTGCCTACGTCGCTCTGGTATAGCTGCGGCGCTCTTGAGGGGCCGTGGAAGGGGTTCGTTTGGATGAACCCGCCGTTTGGTCACCAATCGACCAAGCGCCAATGGCTGGCAAAGTTCTTTCACCATCACGACGGGATCGCGCTGTTGCCTGACCGCACGTCTGCGCCTTGGTGGCAAGAGTTCGCGCCGATGGCTGATGCTCTGATGTTTATCGCGCCGAAGGTCAAGTTTGAACGCCCCGACGGCACACGCGGCGAACAGCCAGGCACAGGCACAACGCTGATGGCCGCTGGCAATCGCGCCGTTGCTGCGTTGTCCCGCGCAAGTTCTCTCGGCGCTGTCTTCCATCCGATGGGAGGTATCGCAGCATGACCGGCCAATTCGCCCACTGGACCCGCCCTGACATGGCCCGCGCCTTTGACGTGTACGGCTTCAACCTGTCGCGCATCGCCCGCATGACGGGCCGCACGGTCCCTGACGTTAAATCAATCTTGGGGGGTTCCCAATGAACGAGCAAGACGCCCGCGCCCGCATGGTGGCTGACATCACGGCCCGCGTGAACGCCGACGACACGCACCTGGTCAACATCGTGCAGATATACAAGCTTCTGGGGTTTGACCTGATCCAGATCGACGGGGACAGTTTGGAGTATCCCGTGGGGGCGAAGTTCCGCCGCGATTGGGCTGCTGGTGTGCCAGCGGTTGAGATGGCCGCAGAGTTGGGCGTCTCGAATATTACCGTTGCGAGGTGGGCGCGAAACGCTGGTCTGCCAAAACGCAAGATCGGCCCGACCATCCGAACAATTGAGGCCGGTCCCGCTTTCCGCGCCGCATGGCTTGGTTGCGTGCCAACGGAAAAGATGGCCGACGCCCTAAACGTGTCGGGCAGCACAATTCGCCGCGTTGCTGCATCGGCTGGCTTGCCACGGCGCAGCGTAGGCAACACCCGAAACATGTTCAAAGGAGCCGCAGAATGACTGAACACACCGACATTTTAGGCCGTCCCCCCGTGATGCGCTTTATTCCTAAGCAGCCGCAGATCGACGCAGTAAACGACGACTGGCGCGGGGAACGCATCATGCGGAATATCCCCCGCAGTTCGTCCAGCACGGTGAACGTGGCGACGGCGAAGAAAAGCACCAAGCGCCGCGTGAGCAAGCCCGCCAAGCCTGTTCGTCATTGCGCCGTAGGATCGTGCGGCAAAGCGTTGGACCCCAAGAATAAGATGGGCGTCTGCCAATCACACGCGCACAACGAGCTTTGCCAATGCCCGCCGTGCGTCAACCGTCGCGGCCATATGACCACATCCGACCGCCTAGCGATGGCGATTGCAGAAGCGGAGGGCGTGGTATGAAACGGTTCATTGGTTGGCTGGCAGAGTTTTATCCGCATCATTTCTTCTATGCGAACTCATTCGGCAAAGAGTGGGATTTTAGCCTAGCCAGCGGGGAGGCGGATACCCCGCATGAAACAATGGCTACGACTGCGCTTTTGGGTGTTGCCGTCGCAGCAGGGCAGCATGTCACAGAGGTTGGCGGATCTGTAACAGCGACATTCACCAACGTAACGAACAAGGGCAAGCAGATCGGCAGCTATCGCGTCACTGTCGAGAAAATTGGCGGTGAAGCATGACCGCTGAGCAAGCCCAAGAGATAACCGCCTGCACCCGTCTCATAGCAGTAGGCTACACGGCACAGGCACTACGCGACCTTGGATACGCAGAGGCCGCTATCAGGGCGGCGATGGAGGCGAACACATGAAGCCGGACGACGTAATCATTAGCGGCATAGATCAGCGCAAAGGCGCAGGGATTGGCGGCTATCACATGCGCTGGACTGCATGGCACGCGCCTACCAAGTGCAGTGTTCAATGGGAAACCAACGGCGGCGAACCGCAGGCGCAAAACCGGATGAGGGATAGAGCGCTGATGGCATTGGAATTGATGGTGGAGGTCTACCCATGAGCGATAACCGCAGAGAGGCGCTAGAGGCGCTGCGCGATGTAATCCGGGACGGGGTGAAGTACGAAACGATGGGCCACACGCGCATGTGCCAGAAGGCATTCCCGAAGCCTGATGATTTTGACGGGTCGAGGGAAGCCTACGCAAACTCAGCCGCTCAGCAGGCGGTTCTAGTATGGCGTAACGGCGACATAAACGCAGCCGTTAAGCTCATAGAGACGGTGCTGCCGGGCTGGGACTGGCTGCTGACGAATGAAGGCAAGCACGCGGGCGAAGCGGAAGGCCCCGTGGCGAGCTTAGCACGCCCTGACCTAGGCCCTGATGATACGTTCATATGCTCCAGCAAAACGCCCGCGTGTGCGCTGCTTCTAAGCATCCTCTCAGCCCTTATCTCAGAAACCCCCAAGGGAGAGACGCCATGAACCGCGCATTGATGAACTTGGCCGCAATGGCCGTGATCGGTGGGATTGCCGCAAGCGACTATGAAATATCGGACATCGAAGATATCGGAGACCGCCCGAAAAAAGCAAAAGGAAAGCAGTATGCGCCTATCGTTGAGACGCGCCAAAAACCGAAGGACAAGAGCAAGTCGCTAAAGCGCCTTCTACGCAACAAGGGGCGCAAATAATGAACCTCTCGGCCCGCAACGCCACCCAAGCCGAGACAATCGACCGCATCCGCCTAGAGCGCGGTGAGCTTCGCGTGAAGACGCAAACGCAGGCGGCGAGGATCGACACACTTCAACGCATGGTGACATGGCAGCGCAACCGCATAGCCGAGCTAGAGGCGCAGACAACACCGCAGGCAATCGCAGAGAGGCTATTCAATGAGCAAGACTAAACGAGCAAAGCGGAAGAATCTGCCGCCCAACACGAAGGTCCAGGCCCGTGGTGACGTATCCCTTGCAACGCCCCGCTGGGACCACGGCGCGACCGGCCCCGCAAACCGTATCGGGCTGGTGGTTGAGGAACGCGGCGATGTAGATCCAGACACGGGCAAGGTGCGCAACCCCAACGGCGTCACAGGCGTATCGCGCTATGACATGCTCAAGGTGTACCACAAGCGCGGCCTGCTATCAGATCGCCACTACACCGCAGGAGAGGCGCTGCGCAACGCGTGGGAGGCTACCTTGCGCTCTAAGGGGGCAGGGATGGCAGGCGACCGCGTAGACAGCACGTCAAAGCCGGATGCGACCATTGATATCCACGTTGACCGCATTTCTAAGCTGGCGTCGATCACACGGCTAATCCCAGCAACGGATCGGGAGATTATCATGGCCGTTGCCTGTGAGGAGCGCCCGGTATCGCATCTAAGCCAGTATCGCGGGCTGAACCACGCGAAAGGCGTCGATCACATGAAGGCAGCGTTCGAAAGATTTGCTGACAAGATGGAGCGTCGGGCTTGACCATAAACGCCAGCGGTGGTAGTTTGACATAATTGCGAAGGGTTGGGGCAAATTGCACCTGGCCCTTTTTGATTCAGCCGCTCTGATGTGTGCGTTACGAGGGTTCAATCCCCCGCTGGCCTTAGTTGCAACTGATGGGGGTTCGCTACCTCCTGAATGGCCGCCCTGGACGGGGCGCACTCATGAGCGCGGTGAAAGCCGGAAAGGCAGAGTTGCAACACACTCGGTAGCCCGAAAGGGTGAAGCGGGTATCAAGTCCCGCCGCTCAACCTGTCCGCCACTGCTGCACCTGATCGCGGCACGGCATCTACCCAACAGATCAGGCACAGGCGCTGACCCCGTACAGGCAGCGCAAAAACTGCATATCCGTTGCGTTTCGTAGTGAGGGGTATGCAGATTAGGGGCGTTAGCTCAGTTGGGAGAGCACCTGCCTTGCAAGCAGGGGGTCGCGAGTTCGAGCCTCGCACGCTCCACCATTTTCTCAGCACATGAGACACAACGCGGCGGCGATACGCACCTAGCACGTCACCCCGGCAACAGTAGCAGCGATTGACGCAACATGATTGAGGCTATCACGGTCAGCCTTACACCCTGACACCTGCTCAATAGCACGGACATTGCGAGCATAGGCTTTCGGGTCACCGTGGTTCAGGCGTAGCTTGATCGGGTTCTTATGCATCGCCTCCCATATCAGCGGGTCTGCACGGTTGCGCCTCACGGTGATAGCAAAGCCGTCAACGGTAACGACGCCTACATCATCCGCCATAAAGCGTGAGCCATCATCACAGGCCGCAAGAGGCGACAGCACGGCAAGCAGGGCAATCATTCTAAGCATGGGTGTATCCTTTGGCTAAAGCCCCACAACAGCACAGACGCAAGACGGTAGGCAAGCCATAGGTAGGAGGGCCGATGTTCTACGGCCTGAAAGCGTGGCGCTCACTGCGCATCGCCACAATCGCTAGGGATGGCGGCAAGTGCCAGCGCTGCGGGGTAAGGGTGACAAGCGGGCGCAAGAGTACGCGCAGCGCAGCAGTGGATCACAAGGTGCCTCACAAGGGGGACAGGAAGCTGTTCTTCGACCCTGATAACGTCTGGACGCTATGCAAGTCCTGTCACGACGGATGGAAGGCTCAGGTAGACGGGCACAAGCGGTCAAGCAAGCGGATGCAGCGGGATGATGGGTGGATGTCTCGGAGGAGAGATTGGTCCAGTTCGGACCTACCCCCCGATTAAAAAAGACGGGCCAGGATCGTGCCCACCGTATCTGGCTCCTTCGTGTAAGATATTTAGCCCCGAAAGAGGGGGTGTAGCATTGACCTATTTGGAGGCACGCTCGTGAAAACCACCCGACAGCCCCGATATGGCGATATTTTCGCAGGAAATGACAACGGCGCAGCCATGGCGGAGTTCGCCCGCATCAAATGGGCTGAGTACAAGTCGGATCTGGAGGGGCGCGGTCTTTGGAGTGTCGCTCGTGCGAACACATTGGACCGCATGATCCGAATGCAGACAGAATACGAGTTCTACTATCCGGTGGCGCTGGCGGAGGGTCCGGTCAAGTTGAGCGAAGACGGCGGGCAGTACGTCAACATGCTGTGGTCGAATTGCCAGAAGTTGAATGAAGGCATTTCTAAGCTGGAAAAATCCCTGATGTTGACACCTGAGAGCATGGGCGAAAAGGCCCCGGCCAAACCAAAGGGGCAGGCGGCTTCCCCCGCTGATAAATACCTTGCCAGACAAGCAGCCCATTGACGAGACGACCGCCTATGCGCGGGACGTGGCGTCGGGGAAGATCGTCGCGGGTGAAAATGTAAGGCTCGCTTGCCAGCGGCACTTGGATGACCTCAAGAGCGGCGCTGCGCGTGGGCTTCGGTGGGATGCCGAGGCTGCGCAGGATGCAATCGAGTTCTTCCCCGCCATGTTGACGATTACTGAGGGCGCGAAAGAGGGCGAACCGTTTACGCTTCTGCCTTGGCACGTCTTTGTTGTCGGTTCGGTGTTCGGATGGAAGGATGGCAACGGCTTTCTGCGTTTCCGCTTCGTTTGGCTGGAAACAGGGAAGGGGCAGGCAAAATCGCCGCTGATGGCCGCAATCGGGATCTACCTATCTGGTTTCTACGGTAAGAAACGCGCCGAGGTGTATTGCATCGGTGAGACGAAAGACACGGCGAAAGTCATGTTTCGAGATGCGGTTGCGATGGTTCGCGGCCCCATTCCCGGCAAAGACGGCATGACGATTGAAGACACAGGATTTGTCCTTCGTGGGTCAGGCGATCTTACCTATAAGATGGAGCATACGGCATCTAGCAGCTTCATGCTGCCGATTGCCAACAATGACAGTGTTTCCGGCCCCAAGCCTATTCTGGTTTGTGGCGACGAGATCCACGAAATGAAGTCAAATAAGGGCGTTGAGACATGGAAGGCCGCTGTGACCAAAAAACATGGCGACAGTATCTTGATGCTTGGCACCAACACCCCGTCGATAGATCAGATCGTGGGGATGGATTACAGCGAGCTTTGCCAGAAGGTTTTGCGCGGCGAGTTCTATGATGACAGCCTGTTCGCTTATATCGCACGGGTAGATAAGGGCGATGACCCATTCAATGACGAAAGCTGCTGGGTAAAGGCTTTGCCCGCTCTAGGTATCACCTACCCGATTGAGAACGTCCGAAAGCAGGTAGTGACGGCCAGGAACCAAATCAGCACATCGCTGATGACCAAGCGCCTCTACTTCGGCGTTCCGGTCGGCTCTGCGGGTTTCTGGACTTCTGAGCAGGCTTGGGACTCCGTAAAAGGTCCGGTTGATGAGGATGAGATGAAAGGGCGGCGGCTGCACTTGTCGTTGGACCTCTCTCAGAAGAATGACCTCACGGCGGTGTCAGGCTGTTGGGAGGGCGAAACGCTTGCGGTTAAGACTTGGTACTGGACCCGCGAATTTGAGATTGAGAGCCGGACTACTGCCGACCACATTCCGTATCGTGAATTGGCGGAAAAGGGCGAAATCACGATCACGCCGGGGCGTGTGATCGACTACAGCTTTGTTGCCAAGCAAATCATTGACCTCTGCACAGCGCATGACGTGGTGCAGATGGTGGTTGACCCGACAAAGCTAGAAGACCTGCTGAAAGAGTTCGTTGAGCAGGGTTTCCAGCACTGGGTCTACAACGGGCCGGATGAGCCGGAAGGCACCGGGCTAAAGATTGTGCGGCACAAGCAGGGCCGGAACATCAGCTTCGACGGCAAGGCGCTCAGTATGCCTGCCAGCATCACGCAATTAGAAGACCGCATGTTGAATGAAGGCATAGTGATCGACAGCAATAAGCTGACGGACATTTGTGCATCCAACACGGTGGTAAGGATGGACGCTATGTCAAACCGATGGTTCGATAAGGACGTATCGCGTGGGCGCATTGACGGTATGGTCACTGCGGCAATGGCTGTTGGATCGGCAGTGAGCGCGATGGAGGCCAGAGAGGCAACCGCGTCCTACCTTGATGGCGACGACAGCGAGATGATCGTCCTATGACGTTGCTCAGTCGCATTATGGCACCCTTCTCTAAGAAGGACGCGGGCCTCAGCAACAGCAAGGAAGACCGCATTTTCTGGAACGGCTTTGGTGCTTACGGTCACCGCGAGTTTTCGCAGGTTTCGGCGGCTTGGGCTGCGGGGCGTATGCTGTCTTCTAGCATGGGCATGATGCCGGTTCGGCTGGAGGATCGTGAAAAGAATGAGGTCACGACCGGGCGCGAGTATGAACTGCTCAACAACCGGCCCAACGACTTCCAAACGGTTGTGGAGTTTCGCGAGACGATCACGCTTCATGCGGTATTCACCGGCACCGGTCGGGCTTTCATTCGGCGGGGCGTTGATGGCAGGGCGCTTGAGTTAATACCGCTGCATCCAACGTGGTCACCGGGCGGCTGGACTATGCGCGATGGCGAGTATGTCTTGCCGGTTTCCATCCCCGATGAGGGGTATTTGGGCGACTTCCAACGCAAGGACATTATCGAAATCAGCAACCCCCGCTGGGATATGATTGCGGGCATGAATGTCACCAAGGCTTGCCAGAATGTCTTAGGGCTTTCTACGCAGCTTGAGACGCGGCAGGCGCGGCTTTCGGATAGCAACGCCCCCTATGGGGTTATCACGGTTAAGGACGGCACCAGCGAAGGGGCTATCAAGAAGGTCAAAGAGGCTTGGGTTAAGCAGTTTGGCCGCACGGGCGTTGCGGTGATCGACTTCGAGGCGAAGTTCCAGCAACTCATGCAAACCTCTGCGGATCAGCAGGTTTTGGAGACGCGGGAATTCCTCATTGAGGAAGTAGCCCGCATGTATGGCGTTCACCCCTACCTGCTGATGAAAACGGGCGGCTCAGGGGCGCAGGGCGCAATCTCTGAAATAATGCTCATCTACATGATTACCGGCATCGGCCCATGGACAATGCGTTTCGAGGCGGCGCTGGCCTGTTCTCTGCTTTTGGACACGGGTTTAAGCGCCGAAATGGATGAAAACCAGCTTATGCGTTCAACGCCGGAAATTCGGGCGGAAATCTACGCGAAGGCATTGGGCGCTGGCGGCAATAAGCCGTGGATGACTGAAAACGAAGTGCGGCAAGGCAAGTCGCCATTCCGTCTGCCTCTGCATGAGCAGGGCGGCAACCTGGCACACCAAAAAGAGGCACCGAGCAATGAAGCGTAAGCGTTCAATGAACTGGCAGGCGGACGGCGAATATTGGTCTCTTGAGTTCAATGCCAGAGGCTTTCTTTTTGGCGTCGATCTTGGAGACGGCATGGCAGTTTTTCACCTAGGACCGTTCAACCTGCTTGTCAGTTTTCGGTTTATGCAGAGGCGGGCAAAACAATGAAACTAGAGCGTAAATTCGCGCCCCTTGATGCGGATATCGACAGCAAAGGCCAAGTTGAAGGCTATGCGAGCAAGTTCGGCATAGTCGATCAGGGCGGCGATGTAGTGGTCAAGGGGGCTTTCACCAAGTCGATTGCTACCCGGCGCGTCAAAATGCTGCGCGGTCACATTCCTGACAACGTGATCGGCGTTTGGAATGAGGTCAAGGAGGACGATAACGGCCTTTATGTTCGCGGCCAAATCAACATGGACACGCAACTTGGACGCGAGACGCACTCTCTGGTGCGCAGCGGCGCTATGGACGGCATGTCCATCGGCTATCGGTCCCGCAAGGCCGTCAAGAACGCCAACGGCAACCGCGAATTGAGCGACCTAGACCTTTGGGAAGTGTCGATTGTGACTTTCCCCATGCTTTTGGAGGCAACGGCGCAGGCTAAGAGCCTTTCCGACCTTCAAGAGACGCACGAAATCAAAAGATTCCTAGAAGAACACCTGTGCGATGCAGGTTTTTCGCGGAAGCAGGCCAAGCAGGGTGCCTCCCTTCTGGCCAAGGACGTTTTGGGCGAGCGCGATGCCCCCAAAACAACTGCCGAGACGGCGGAAGAACTGAGGCAACTTATTCGCGGCATCGTCGCGTAAAACCCCACACCTTTACGGAGAATTATCATGCCTTTGGACATGGAAATGAAGGACGCGCTTGCGTCTGAGATGAAATCTGCGCTGACAGACGTGCTGAAAGAGCGCGACGACAAGGCCAATGACATGGCTGAGCAGATTGACCATCTGAAAACCAAGTCGGACGCCGACAGCACCGATATCAAGGGCCGTCTGGACGGCACCAAGTCGGAAATCGAGAAGCTGAACGGCACCATTGACGCCATCGAAAAGAAGATGGCGCGTCACAAGCAGGCGGATGAGTTCAAAACTCTGGGCCAGCGTTTTGTCGAGAGCGAAGAGTTCAAGTCGCACGACAATTCGGCCCCCGGTCGCATCAAGCTGGAGATGAAGGACATTCTGAACTCCGGCAACCTCGCAACCGGCGTTTCGCGCTCGGTGCTGGTGCCTGAACAGCAGGGCGGCTTTATCGCTCCCCCGCAAATTGATCTGCGCATCCGCAGCCTGTTTGCCGTGGGTCAGACTTCCAGCAACTCTATCCGCTCCATCAAGGAGACCGGGTACACCAACAACGCCGCTCCGGTGGCAGAGGGTGGCTTGAAGCCGAAGTCGGAAATCACCTTTGGCGAAACGCTGGTGCCGGTGCAGAAGATCGCGCACCGCTTCCGCGTCTCTATGGAGATTTTGGACGACGCGCCGATGGTTCGCAGCTACATCGACGGTCGCGGTCGTTATGGCCTTGATCTGGTGGAAGAAGAACAGCTTCTGACAGGTGACGGCACCGGCTCCAACCTGAACGGCATTCTCGGCCAAGCGACAGCCTATGATGCCACCACTCTGTCGGGTTACACTCCGGCCACTCTGGTGGACGATATCCGCGTTGCCAAGTTGCAGGTCCGCAAGGCTCTGTACCCGGCGACCGGCGTTGTCATGTCACCCGACGATTGGGCGGAAATCGAACTGCTGAAAGACACACAGAACGCTTACCTGTTCTCGTCTGTCACCAGCGGCGCGGTGCCGACGCTCTGGGGTATGCCTGTCATCACGTCCGACGCGATGGACAAGGGCGACTTCCTGATCGGTGCGTTCTCTCTCGGCGCGATGATTTGGGACCGTATGGGCATGACTGTGCTGGCGTCAACTGAGGACGGCGACAATTTCTCGGAAAACATGGTCACGATCCTGTTTGAGAAGCGTCTGGCGCTGGAAGTGACCCGGCCTGAGTCCTTCGTCTACCAAAACGCGGTAGCTTAAATCCTTTGGGCGCGGCTTTCGGGTCGCGCCCATCCCTCTGGATAGGGGCAAGATATGCCAGATTATTTGACGCTCCCCCTGTTCAAAGAGGGGCTTCACTTTGACGATTCCGCAGCCTTAACCGATGAGGTTATGACGGGGTTTCTTGATGCCGCTGAGGCATACATTGGCGACCCTGAGAACGGAATTCTACGCCGCCCGGTATCGGTCACGGCGTTCTCAGAAGAATTTGACAGCCTGTCTGACGTGCAAATTCGCTTCCCAGACGGGGCGACTATTACCTCGGTGACCTACACCGACCCTGACGACCAAGAGCAAACGCTAGGAGCGATTTACCGGCTCTCTGATGGCTGCTTGAAGCTGTTGCCGGGGGAGGATTGGCCCCGCAACAAAGCGCCGGTCACGGTGGAATACACCGCCGGGTTTGACCCGGTGCCGGAGCCTATCAAGAAGGCCGCATATTTCTACGCTGGCACGCTCTACGAGGCGCAGTTGAACGCGCAACTAATGGACCCTGAACTTTTGCGCCAGCTAATGAGCCAAATGCTGGCGGGCTATAGGAGGCCCACGATATGACCAAAGAAACCACAGTCGAGTTTGCCAAGAAGCATATTTACGGGGGCATCCCCTTTGTCGATGGCGATAAGCTGACCCTGCCGACCGAGAAGGCGAAGGCATTGAAGGCGGCGGGCGTCCTGAAAGAGCACAAGAAGTCTGCGAAGAAGGGCGACGACTGATGCGTCTCCGCCATCGCGTCACGTTCAACCGGCAGACGATGATTGACGACGGATATGGCAACGTAACGGGCGAGTTTGAACCGTTGTTCACCGTCTGGGGCAACGTGCGCGAGACGACCGGCAAAGAGCGCGTTGAGGCGGCTTCTGTCGAGAACAACCGCACGGCCACGATCCGCGTTCGCAAAAGTACGCAGACGGCGGGTCTGACCGAGGCGGATCAGGCGGTTGCTCGTGGCGAGACGTGGAATATTCGCGGGATTGCCAACGTGGGTATCAGTGACGCGATGCTCGATCTGCTTGTCGAAGCGGGCGGTGCGCAGTGAAGAAATCCGGCTTCGAGGCAACGCAATCCATGCTCAAGCGGATCACGCCTGAGATTGAGGATCAGTTCGCCCGCGCAAACCGCGAAAACGCGGAATCGGTGGTGGATATGGCCAAGGTGCTTATTCCGCAGCGATCCGGCACGAACAGGGCGCTTATCCGCAATATCGCCGGAGACGATGGGTCACAGCTTATCGACTTCGGGCCGAAAGCGAAGGTTATCGAGGGCGAACGCGGGCCGCGTCCCTTTGTGAACCCTGCGCTGAACGCGACGAAGAAGAAACGGGCGGCGCGGAATCGCAAGGCCATCAAAGATGCAATCAAGGCGGTGAAGTGATGGCAGACGGTTACGCACTGGCGCTTCAAGCGGCGCTTGTCTCGGCCCTAAAGGCTGACGCTGGCGTTTCTGCGCTGGTCGGCACGCGGGTTTATGACCAACCCCCGCAAAGCGCCACGCGGCCATATATCCGCATTGGCGGGATTGAACCGCGCCCCCTGCGGACGGACGGCAAGAGCGCTGCTAACCTGACGTTTGGAATTGAGGCACACAGCCGCCCTGTAACGTCTGGGCGGGTAGAGGCCACCAGATGCGCGGAGGCTATCGTAGCGGCGCTGAATGAGGCTGCTTTGACGGTCACAGGCTTTGACGCCGTGCAGGTGCATTGGCAAACGCAAACCGTGGATCAGGACAGCGACGGGCAGAGCTATACGGCAATCGTTGCGTTTGCGGCTCTGCTGGACGGTTAATCTTTGGAGGATTCGTTCTTATCCTTAGAAAAGAAAGAGGCGTTGAAACCCAAGCGTATTAGCGTCCTAATCGCTTCGCCTCTTGAGGAAATGCGGTTTTCATAACGCCACGTGTCGAGCGCTTCCAACTCACTCGGCGCAAGCAGAACTGTAACAACCTTGGTTTTCTTTTCATCAGCCATGTCGCCTTACTACACCAACCTGCGAGGGTATCAAGGTGTTTGACATGTATAACCTAATAGGATATTAGGTATTGCATACCATCAATAAACAGGTAGTGTATGGACATGACAGAGAAGAGAGACAAACCAGTTACGATAATGTTCACGAAAGATGAGTTGGACAGGATCGACGACTTCCGTTTCGCAGAGCGGGCGTTTTCACGCGCGGCTGTTGTCAGGGAGTTAATCGAAGCAGGCTTAGCGACCCAAGAGGCGCGGGCCTGAAAAAGAAAAAGGCCGCTCGGGAGTGCAATCCCGTGTGAGCGACCTTTGAACCCAAACTTGCTAGAAAGGATGTTCAGCAATGAATTTAGCATCGCAGACGAAGAAAATCAACCGCCGTTCGCTATTCGCGGCAATTCCGGCCCTCGCGGTCACCACTACAGCAGCCACAGCGTTCGCACTGCCTGACGCACCGGTTCAGGGCATGCCTGACATGCCCGCATGGTGGCGCGATATTACGCATAAAGCTGAGGCCGTATTGGAAAGCGGAGTTCCCCACGCTGGGGCAGGGGATCGTTGGACGGTTGTTTCCAAGGCCAAGCTGGACGCGCTGGAAGAAGCCGTGGCCGCTCTTAAGGGGGGGCTGGTGTAATGGGACAGCAAGTAGAGATCAGAAGCGCTACCGCAACTCCTGCCATATTCGGTGAAGCCCTGACCATGAGCAGCCGTGAGATCGCCGAACTGGTGGAGGTTCGCCACGATAGCGTGAAGCGGGCTATTGAGCGGCTCGCTGAAAAGGGGGTGATTGTCCAACCACCGGCGGTGGACGAACAAGATACGGACACGATGGGGCGCAAGCGCACAACATCTGTCTACCAACTCGAAAAGCGCGATAGCTTCGTTGTGGTCGCGCAGTTGTCACCAGAGTTCACGGCGCGAGTTGTCGATCGCTGGCAGGAGTTGGAAGAAGAGAAGGCTAACGGCGGCTTCAAGATCCCCCGCACGATGGGGGAGGCCCTTCGCCTTGCGGCGGACCAAGCGGAGCAGATTGCCGAAATGCAACCCAAAGCGATTGCCTATGATAGGCTGGATACGGCAGACGGTAATTTGACATTGCGACCCGCGTCGAAGGTGCTTGGCTATCCCGAACGGAAGCTGGCGCAGTGGATGCAGGCGAACCGTTGGGCATTTCGACAAAGCGGGAAGGGGCCTTTGCAAGCGCATGTGGATAAGCGCAATACTGGCTACCTCGACCACAAGCTGTATAACTATACAGACGAACGGACGGGCGAAGATAAGGTGAGCGCAACATTAGTTGTGACCCCTAAGGGGCTGGCAAGATTGGCAAAAGCACTTCCGGCGATCTAATGAAGCGGCCTAGCCGCCTTGGGCATCCCTTCGGGGGTGCCTCTTTGCGATTAGTCTTTGCAATTTTTCTCTTGCAGACCTGATATGAATACGGGGTCGTCTTTAGACATGCTCCCGATAACAGCTTGAAGCGGCTCTAACACCTCTTCGCAAGTTGCGGTCGGGTTGGCTTCGCATGATTCCGAGAAGGCAATCACGAAATCAAGAACATTGGTGTAGGTTTTGTAGAGGTTATCTGCGGACTTGCACCTATTCTCAGTCGCCCAAGCAGGCGCGGCAAGCATCATCGCGGCAATCACTGCGTATTTCATAGAATTTCCCTTGTGTAACTCGCGCAAGGGTAGGCCCTTCAACACGCCTTGGGCAAGCGTTTGATCCCCAAATAGGAGCCTGACCAATGGCAAAACAGCAAGGCAGACTGCTGCTCATCAAGATCGGTGACGGTGTAGAAGGTACAGAGGCGTTTACAACCCTCTGCGGCCTTCAATCCAAGACCATGACCGTGAATAACAACAACTTCGACGTGACCACGGCTGACTGCACCGCTCCGGGCGGGCAGCTTTGGCAAGAAGTTATGACCGGGATGCGGTCGATTGAGGTTTCCGGCAATGGCCTGTTTGAAGGCGGCACTTCGCTGGACCGATTCAAAGCAATCGCATTTGGCGCGAATGAGGCCGACACGGCAGGCGCAATCGGCAACTTCCAAGTGATCGTGCCTGAGTTTGGCACCTTTGAGGGCGCTTTCCACGTCAACAGCGTTGAGTTCGGCGGCGAGCAAGAGGGCGCGGTGACGTATAGCCTCACGCTGGCATCTTCCGGCTACATCGGCTTCACGGCGGCTGTCTAATGCCCATCACGGCAGAAGCCCCGGCGGGCGGCATCATTGAGCAGTTGGGCGGTGAAAGCCGCCCGCTGATCCTTCGTAATGGCGAGATTGAGCGCTTTGAGCGCCAGCACGGTCTGGGCATCTTCGCTATGCTTGACCAACTGCTAGGCAAGGGCGAACCGCAGGCGCGTCACTGCCGCGATCTGGTAGCGTTGGGGCTAGTAGGCGGCGGGCTGAATGACAAGACGGCTGACAAGCTCGTTGACGACATGCCACCGAGCGAAAACCACAAGATCCGCGCAATGGCGCAGGATTTGCTTTTGGCCGCATTCCTGCCGCCAGAGGATAAAAAAAAAGCCGACGATTTAGTTGGATCGTCCGCACCGAGCGTCCCGACAAATACGAAGCGCAGGACAAAATCAAAAGCGCAATCAGCGCCGGTCTGAGCATGTCCGAGTGGCGGCTCATGACGCCCGCTGATTGGTCGCTCTTTGTCGATGGATGGAATGAATCCCACGCAGGCGAAACAACTGCCCCGCCAACATGGGAGCAGTTCGAGGAATTGAAGGCAAAGCATGGCTGAACCAACCGAACGCATTGCGATCCTGCTTGAGCTGCAACAGCAGGAATTCGAGAAAAAGGCCAAGTCGGCGGGCGCGGCGATTGATCGACTTGAGCGCAAGTTCACGCCCCTTGCGGCGGCAGAGGCCAAGCTGGAAAAGCAGCAACTCCGTTTCAACGCGGCGCTTGAGGCTGGCACGATTGATGCGGCACAGCACGCCAAGGGCATGGACCTTGTTCAGCGCGAATATGAGCAGACTGCCGAACGGGCAAAGCGTCTGACAACAAACGTCGTCGCGATGAATAGTAGTATCGCGGCGCAGACCGGCTTCATGGCGCGGAATCGCAACATATTCCAGCAAGGTGGCTATCAGGTCGGTGACTTTGCGGTGCAGGTACAGGGCGGCACATCGGCGCTCACAGCCTTCACGCAACAGGGTTCCCAGTTCTTAGGCATCTTCGGCCCTTGGGGTGCGGTGATGGGCGCGGTTCTCGCGGTCGGTGCGCCGCTGGCGGGGGTTCTTTGGAGCCTTGGCGATGCGACGGAGGAAACCAAGGAAAAGGCCAAGACCTTTACGGAACGCCTGGGCGAGGCCGATGCGGCGCTGGCTGCTATGTCGTCAACAGCGGCCAACGTCTCAGACCTTGAAACGCTACGCCAGAAATACGGTGAACTGACCGAGGAAGTTCGAGAAATGGCGTTGGCGCTGTTTGAGATCGACAAGCGCGAAGCAGTAGCGAAGGTCAGCGGCATTATCACAGAGGTTACTGCGCAGATCGCTAAAGCGGCGGAATCGACGGCGGGCACGGTATCAGCCGCTCTTGCCAGTGCTGGCACCGACGCGGGTATCCAGGCGGCGGAGGATGTAAAGCGCGAGATCGAACGTCTGCAACAGGACATTTCGCTGTTCGAGAACACGGGGCAACCCGTGCCACAAGCGCTTCTGGCTCAGCTTGCAGAGATGAACGAAGAACTAGCCGCTGTTGAGGGCCGGTTTGAAAGCATCGGTACGCTGGTTAACGAAATCAACGTTTCTCCGGACTTGCTGAACCAAATCTCCGAGGCCCAAGCGGGGCTGGAAGCCGCCCGCGATGCTGGCGACTTCTCTGCGATGGCGTCTGAACTTGGCTTGATCCGGGATCTGCTGATTGAAGCGGGCGACACGGTAAACCAAGATGTGCTGGACGGCGTAACCAATGCCGAAGCGGTCGCCCGCGAAATGGCGGCTCGATTGGATGAAGGTAAAGAGGCGGCTGAAGGAATAGCCAACACCTCGATTGCTGATGCTATTGCCGCTGGGGCGAGTGAGGCGGCACGATTGGCAGAAAACCTCGGGATTTCCCTTGCTACGGCGCAGCGTTTGGCTGCGCTAGGCCCACAGGGGGCGGCACCGGCAGGCGGGCGCGGCGGCGACCCCCGCGAAATGGGCGGCAGCGCCTTGGATTGGCAGACTAGAGACGCGCAAGTGTTCTTGGACAACTGGACGCCACCAAAGCCAAGCCGTGGAGGCGCACGCGGCGGCGGTGGGAGTAGCCGCAAGCGCAGCGGCGGTGGATCTGGCGGGCGCGATCAAGAGCCGCTGTTCAGCATCGCAGAAGACGAGTTGGAAAAGCTCAAGCGTTCTATGGAAATGCTGGGCAAATCCAAGGGCGAGGTTGCGGCGCTGACCGTCAAACACAAGCTGCTAGACGAGGCGAAAAAGCGTGGCCTTGATATCACCGAAGAACTGACCGCGAAGATTGACGAGGAGGCGGGCGAAGTTGGCAAGCTGGCAGAGGAATACGACCTTGCCCGCGACAAGATCGCCGCAATGGAGAAGATCCAAGGCGAGTTCAAGGACAGCGTGATCGACGCAGCCATGGGCGGTGTTGACGCAATGGACGCCTTTACAAACAGCATCAAGCGGGCGGCTTTGGAATATCTGCTGTTCGGTGAAGGCATGTTTGCGGGCGGCGGCAGCAAATCGGGCGGCGGCTTCGGCGGTCTGCTTGGGGGCGTCTTCGCTGGCATGTTCGACAAGGGCGGCAAAATCCCGTCAGGCAAGTTCGGCATTGCGGGCGAGAACGGCCCCGAAATCGTGCGCGGCCCCGCTATGGTCACATCGACCAGAGCAACGGCTGCTGCAATGCAGAGCGGCGGCGGTCAAATGGACGTGCGCGTCTATGTCGATGATGATGGCAACTGGCAAGCCAAGGTTGAGCAAATCAGCGGCGGCGTGGTTCAGAACGCGGCCCCCGGCATTGTCGGGCAATCGGTCAACGCTTCGCAGCGATCCTTCAAGAACAGCAAATCGGGGTGGTCACCATAATGACAGACGTTATCGCATGGCCCCCCTTCCAGCTTACGGGCTGGGAACTGGCCGAGGTCTACCCGCAATCGCGCTCTGTCGGGCTGATCGAGGGCAGACCGCGCACATCATCGGCGCAGCGGGCGCGGCGCGTGGCGACGGCCAATATCACGGGCATTGGCACGGATCAGGCGGGCGCTGGATATGTTCGGATGCTCAACCGCATGTGGTCGGGCAAGCCTAACCTCGTGCGCGTCGAGTGCCTTTCATCGCTCTGGTATCTTGCGGGCGGCGGTTATGACCTGCGCAATAACGTGCTGGAATGGACCGACGCCGGAACAGACCTGCTGTGGACGGCGGGCGGCGTGGATCTGCTGTGGGGCGACGGGGCATATGCGCTGCAAGGCGAACCCGCAACGGATGGCGGATGGCATAGCCTGACCGTTTCCGGCCTGCCTCCCTCGCGCATCGTGGCGCGGCCCTCTGAGGTGATCAGCGTGACCGATGGCGACACGAAAGAAAGCGCGTATGTCCTCACGGTTGCGCGGTCGGATGCGTCCGGCGTGGCGACGATCCGCACAGACAAGCCCGAAGCGTTCACCCTGACGGGGCTGGTCAGCATCGGGCAGCGCGAGAATATCGTGTTCGAGGCGGCGGGCGTTCCGCGTTCGGTGCAGGGCGTGACGGGAACCTTCGGCTATCAGTGGGACTTCCGCGAGGTGTTCGAAGATGAATACAGCGACGGCTGGACGGAGGTGAACCCGTGGGCTTGACGCGCGGAGCCACGGCGGGTCTGATTGACGACCTCAAGGGCCATTTTCACCCCGTTCTCCTGACCTATGCCGATTGGCCGGGCGAGGAAATCCGCTTGCACACGGGCGCGGGTAATCTGTCATGGGATGGGGAAACGTGGATGGGCGCGGGGAAGCTCGTGCAATTCACGGCCCCGATGGAGCAAGGCGGGCTGGCAACGTCTGAGGCAACGGTGCGGGTCGCGGCAACCGTCGAGGATATGCTGGGCGAACGCGGCAAGATTATCCGCAACCGCGATTTAACCGTCTGGTTTGCGACCACGACCGAGGCGGGCGGCAATGTGCTGAAGGCTGACCCCGTGGAACTGTTCACAGGCTACTTCGACAGCCGCACAGGGGCGCTGACACGCTCAGACGGTGGCTTGGCCCACGATATGGTGCTGGGGCTAGGCATTGGCCCTTCGGCGCGTTCCTCGGCGTCGATCACGCACAGCTATGAAGACCAGATCGCCAAATATCCCGGCGACACGGCGGGGCGGCACGTCCAGAACGCCAATAAACTGCGGTTCAACCCTCAACAGTGGCCCGAATAACAGAACGGGCGGCTTTCAACGCTGCCTTTGATAGCCTGCGCGATCCGTTCGCGTGGGGCCTTCGGCGCGACTGTACGGCGGCTTGTGTGGCCTTCGAGGCATTACACGGCGCTGACCCCCTTGAGGGGTGCCGAGACGACTACAGCACCGCCATAGGCGCGGCGCGGATACTCAAGCGGGCAGGCGGCTACCTCGCATGGTGCGAGGCGACGTTTGACCTACCGCACACCACCACACCCAAGGCGGGCGACCTAGCCCTCATTGCAAGCGCTGACACGTTCGGCGCGGCCTTGGCGATCTGCATTCAATCCGGCGAATACGCCGCGAAGACGGAGGCCGGAATGGCAATAGTGAAGGCCGATATTCTGGGGGCGTGGACATGCCGTTTGTAGCTCCAGCATTTGCCGCGATTGGCGGCGCTTTGGCCACTGCTGGTGCCGCCATTGGTGCCTTTACAGGGTTGGGCGCGGCGTTTGGGGCGGCAGTTGTCAACTTCGGCGTGTCATTTCTTATCAACACAGCCGTGTCGGCCATCTTCGGCAAGACGCCGAGCATGAAGGCGCAGGACGTTTCCCGCGATCTGGCGCAGCCCTCTTCGGCCCCCGCTTATCGTTTTGTCTACGGCGAGACGCGGGCGACAGGAACGCCCGTTGGGACGCCTGTAAAGGGGAATTACATCTGGGGCGCTTGGCTGCTCAATTCTCGGCCATCTGATCTGTCTACGTTCACGCTGTACCTAGATAAGCGCGAAGTTGTTCTTGAGGGAGATGCGTTTGATATGGACGGCCCCGGCGCGGAGGCAACCGAAGAACCGTTCCGCAAGGATATTGGCCTATTCCTTGGCGCTTTGGGGATCAACCACGTCAACGCTTGGATAAGCCGTGGTGACCAGACATCGCCCCCCGCAGAGTTTCTGGAAGATGCGGCGTATGAAGAAGGGGAGCGCGACGACCTGTGGAAGGCAACCGACGCATGGCGCGGCTGCACCATCATCTGGCTAAAGCTACGCGCAGGGGAAAGCGGAAGCCGTCAAGAGCGCTGGCCGTCTACGCCGCCGATGGTGGAAGTTGAGGGTCGTTTCTCACTGATTGAAGACCCGCGCACGGGCGTCACCGGATGGAGCGAAAACCACGCCCTTTGTGTTCGTGACGCGCTGATGAACAACCCGATACGAGGTTATCGCGCCGCACAGTTGCACAGTAGCCTAAGCGTTGATGGCCCGAACGCATGTGATGAAATCGTAGCGCTCAATTCCGGCGGCAGCGAAAAACGATATGTCTGCGGCGGCACGCTGGTTTTCAACGATGGAGAGATTGAGGATCAGCTCAACCCGATGATGATTAGCGGCGCGGCTGACTTTATCCGCGTTGGCGGGAAGCTGGGCTATGCGGCGGGCGTCTATCGTGAGCCTACCGAAACGCTGACCTACCTGCTCGGCGAGGGGTTCGAGTTCCCCGATATGCTGCCGGGCGCTGAACTGGTGAACCAACTGCGCGTTAGCTACCTCTCTGCGGCGCGTGGATACGAGACAGCGGATCTGACCCCGTGGGACATTCCAGGCGCACTTGCCGCTGATGGCGGGGTTCCTGCGGTCAAGACGGTCGATCTGCCGTTCTGCCCTTCACCAACGCAGGCGATGCGGGTGCGAAAAATCACCGGCCTACGCCAGCGCAGACAAGAGCGCATACAGGGCGGCACGCTGCCACCAGAGGCTTTTAACCTTGTGGGCGGGGCAACGGTTACCATTGCGCTGCCATCGCCCTACGACGCGCTTGACGGCGTGTACGAGATCGAAGGCATCCACCCCGGCCTAGACCCGATTGGCGAAAGCGGGGAAGTCGCCATGCGCCTGCCTGCATCCTTGGTCAAGCATGACGCGGCTATCTATGCTTGGACACCAGCCGACGACGAAGAAGAGGTATTTGACGAGGAATACGACGACGAGCGGAAAGGCACAGCGGAACCCGGAGCTTTGAGCGTCACAACGGGGGACGCGGTGAACCTAGACACAGGCGGCACGATTATTCCCCGTATCCGGTTTGCGTTCCCCCCGTCCACCTCAAGCGTCACGGGCTATGAGTGGGAATACCGAAAAGCAGGCGGCGATTACGAATCCGGCGGCTTGATCGGCAAGGACGTAAGCGACGGCTCTGGTCTGGTGTTCGGCTATCTCAGCGGCACGCCGGGGCAGCTGTACGACATCCGCGTCCGAGCAATCGGCGTGAACGGGACATCGGATTGGGCGGATATCACGGGCGCTACCCCAGTCGTTGATATCGTGATCGACATACCCATTGAGGGCCTAGCAGTTGGCGGGGTGGGCGAAATCACGGTCAGCTTCCGCACGCCAAATGATCCCGACTTCCGCGCTATCGAAATTTACGGAAGCGACACAGACGACAGCGGCGCGGCCAGTCTAATCGGCACCGCCATCTACACCAGCCAAAACACAATCGTGAGCATTAACGAGGGCAGCTTAGGCGCGTCCGTCACCCGCTATTATTTCGCCCGCTCACGGGGCGAATACGCCAGCGCATCGGCATTTACCGCCAGCGTTTCAGCCACAACAGACGCATAAGGATTACCCGCATGGCTTATACTCTGCCAACTACCGGAACTAACCCGAAGACTACGACCAAGCAGCTATTAGAGGCGCTGATTGATTCAGCGATTGCGACTGTGTCGGTCACAGGTCTTAACGGCTTTATCTACGCGACCGACACGACAGACGGCCTCGCACGGACAAGTGACGGCGGGGGTTTCTTCACAGCATCGGATTTGCAGCTCATCTTTTGGCTGAACGATGGCGGCGCGGCAACGCAACTTTCCGAAATCGGAACCCCCCTGACACAAGCGCAGGTCGAGGAGTTGCAGGCGAACTATGCCACGATCACGGCAGCGGCTTCTCAGGTATCCGAGGACGCCGCGCAGGTGGCTCTAGACGCCGCCCAAACAGCGCTGGACCGTGCGGCGACGGGGGCGGATGTTGTGGCTGCGGGCAATGCGGTAACTGATGCCGAAAGCGCCCGTGACGCGACACTGGCGGCGGCCCTCACGGCGGGCTTGTACGTCAATACGACGCTTGACGCCGCCAAAGCCGCAGGGCTGTCCGCTGTTGCCGAGGGCGAAACCTTTTACGCCACCGGCGCGGATGTTGATTACATCGGGTTTTATAAAGACGTTGCGGGTTCTGCTGTCGAACAGCCTGCACGTTTTCCTAAGACGGCCTACATTGACGCTTTGTCGCTCAAGTCGATTACCCTTGACCGTCGCAGTTTGCTGAATAATCGCAAGGCGCGCCGTGCCGCAAAAAGCAAAAAACGCGGTGTTATCTATATCACCATTGGGCAGTCTCTTTCGGTTCGGCGCGACTACACAAGCGGTCAGCCTAAAGTCGATTGGACAAGCCCACACGCCTATATGGTTGCAGGTGGTGTAGATCGCAACGCTATGGCGGGTGTGTCCACGAATAACACCGCCTTCAATGCTGCTGGTTCTGCATATGAAGCCCTTACCCAATTCGTCCCAAGCGCCACCCAAGGCGGCAAGGTTGACGGTTTTGCGATGATGGCCGACGTTCCAACTGTTTGCGGCATGTACGCCATTGGGGCCAAGGACTATCAAGTCCTGCGCAAAGGTGGGACGTCGCTTTGGGCCGACCTTGCAATGTTCCTATCTCAAGCGGCTTTTCTACTTCAAACTGAGCACGGATGCGAAGATATCGAGGTGGTATTTTCTCTAGCGCATGGTGAAGCTGAAACCGACACCGCAGACGCCAACGGTGACCCGACAACGCCGACGACATATGACCAGTATCAGGGCTATCTACGTGAGTGGGTGCACGACCTGACGCAGGCTGTCAGGCTTTCATTGGACGACCTGACGTACCGACCAACGGTCCTCGTTCACCAAATGGCGGGCGTATTCAGCGACCCGTGGCGGGCGATTATGGAAGCCACTTCGGACTTCGCTGACGAATATTCCAACGTCCACTTGACCGGACCAACAGCACCTTATGGACTGGAATCCGACAAGACACACCCTCCCGGCGAAGCACAAGCGCTTATGGGTGAACAGGATTGGCACCTGAACCAACGTGCGAAGGCTGGCTTGCCAACGTGTCTGAAAGCGCATGAGTTTAGGCGATCTGGTGCAACGATCACGGTTCCTCATAACTATGTGGAAGGTTCCGTGGAGGTTGGCATTAACGCAGGCAACATGACAGACGCCAGCGGCTTCAATAGCGCAGGCGCGAAGTGCGTCTACGGCGTCGAGGTTCTCGTTGATGGTGTGACGGTCGATATTACCAGCGTGACACCGAGCGGGCTTTCAACCGTAATTGTATTGGCCGCTGACCCCGGCGCGGCAACGGTTCTTGTCCGTTTCGGGTACATGACCACACCGACCAGCTTAGGCGCTGTGCCTGCGTCAGTTACCCGATGCAATATCCGGTCGGATTGGGCGGGCATACCTAGCCGGTACATCACAACATTTACACATGAGGCTTGGCTGCTTCACGATGAAATTGAGGAGGCTATCTAATGCTGCCTAATGATCTTAAATTCTGCGCCGCTGATGTTCTCGTCAACTCAGACAATTTTGAAACCGGCATATTTATTGACCCAAAGACAGGAACGGCTTTCGACGGTTGGCGCGATCATTCAGGGCTGGATAATCACCTGATTGTCCGGTCTGGAAAGGTTGCCCACGAAACGCGGGAGGGGGTTGAAGGTGTCTTGTTGGATGGGACTGTTCTGCTTTCAATGCGCCAGTACCTGACAATGGGTGCGGGCACCTTGGCGCTATCTTTCTCGGACGGGTACAAGGCCAATACGTCTCGATCTTTGGTCACGATCGAAACCTTCGACACCACCACCACGCGCACAGGGAATCCAGCATGGGCGCTACTTCGTAACGTCGGCGGCGGTTCTAACCGGACGTTCTGGGGGGCTTCGGGGCAAACGGTTACGGTGAATCTTGCGGGGTCCAGCGCGGGCGATGCAACGGTCCAGCGGGTGGCCTATGGTGTAGATATTAAAACGGGCCGGGCGTCTATCTATGGCAAGCGCGAAGGCCAAGCCGCAGTTTCAGGAGCGAAGAACGCAAACGCCCACGTTCTGCCGCGTGGTGCTGATCTGGTATTCGGTCGGTTGGATCAAACCGTCGATGATGCGTCCCGCACCGTACTCCCCGGCAACGAAAAGATGTGGCTCTCCCACGTTCAGATGTGGGGGAACTTCCAAGAGGGTAACTTGATCTCAGATTACCCTGCCGAACTTGAGGCGCTGTTTGGAGGTATGAAATGACCAATTCCAGCGCCTCGGCGTTGCCAATATCCGTGCGCGTTGCTCTTGAGGTGGCGCATCACGAGGCAGTCATTCGCCAGACCTATCTTGATTCCGAAAACGTCAATACATGGTCGGTCGGCCTGACCAACGCCAGCGGCCACAACGTGGACCGTTATATCAACAACCCGCAGCCGTTGCAGAAATGCCTTGAGGTGTTCATCTGGGCGCTTGAGCGGTACGCGGACGATGTGCGCGAGGTGTTCGCGGGGCATGATCTGAGCGAGGCGCAATTCGCTGCGGCTCTCTCGTTCCACTGGAACACGGGGAGCATCCGCAAGGCAAGCTGGGTCACGCGCTGGAAGGCGGGCGACGTGTCCGGCGCTCGTGTGGCGTTCATGTGGTACAACAAGCCCGCGTCGATAATCGGGCGGCGTTCAAAGGAATGCAGCCTGTTCTTTGATGGGCTGTGGTCCGGCGACGGCTTTATGACGGAATACACCCGATTGACCAGCCGCCGCAGCCCCGTCTGGGGCAGCGCGGTCAAGCGTGACGTGTCTGATGCTATTATGACCATTCTAGGCGCGTCACAGCCCCCCGTGGGTCACGTAGCGCCACCAACCCCCGCAACACCCCCGCAACGCTCCCTATGGGCCGCTCTGGCGTCTCTGCTGGCGGGCTTCTTTGGAAAGGATAAGGCATGAGCGAACTTAGATTTTCCATTCGCCACTGGCCACCTTGTTTTTGGTGTAACGTATTGTTGACATTGTCACGCCGTAATCCTTCGCAATCTTCCTAGACGACCTATCGTCGGCAATGATTTGCCGCACTTGCCGTTTAGTCAGCTTCAACGAAAAAGAATGGTTAGTACCGTCAATCTCGCAGTCAGCAATGTTCTCTGCTCGCGTTCCCCATCGAAGGTGTGTCGGGTTCACGCAGAGACGATTGTGGCAAACTTTAGGGGCGTGAAGCGCGCAAAGCTTTGTGTTTAGGGGTTTCCCCGTATGTAAGGCTAAAGCGACCCTGTGTGCTTTATAATAACGCCCACTGAGGAATATCTTACCGTACCCATCACCGGTTTGTGCAAATGGCCAATCTACGCACGAATGCCGGAGGTTACTGACAGATTCCTCAAGGAATTTTATTTGCACCTCCACTGAGGATTTACCTGCAAGAGGTGACCCGTGCCGCCGCCATCTGGCGTGATGCGCTTCACATAAAATTTGCTTCTTCCTGACTGCGCGCTTCGAGCAATCGTAGACCGAACACTTGAGAAATTCTGACATGAGTTTGGACCTTTTTCTACCCTCCCAATCTACCCCAAAATCGTAAAAAAGGAAACAAAAACAATGGGACAAGAGTTAAATCGTATCCTGCGCCACGTATTCGCCCCGCTGGTGGCCTACCTCGTGGCTGAGGGCTACCTGCCCGAATACATGCAGAACGACGTGACTGAGGTGCTTGTCGTGGGCGTGGCTATCGCGCTGCCCTTCGCGGTGTCTTGGTATCGGGACCGCAAGAAATGATCCGCCCCTACATCTACGGCGGGATCGCTCTTGCGCTGATCACCGTCGGCGTCTGGCTCTACCTCAAGGGCGGGTCAGACAATCAACAGGCGACCGACCTGAACAACGCCTCCGACTATATCGAAGGAACGAAAGATGCACAGAAATCTACGACTGATCTGCCTGATACCGATGCTGGCCTTATTGACTGGCTGTCTCGGCCTTGGGACTAACGCCAATGAGGGTCGAGCAGCAGCACTTATGGACGCCGCGCGTCCCGAAGCCATCGCCCACTCCGAGGCTCTTGCCGGTGACGACATCCGAGAGGCGCGGCGCACAGGCGTCCGTCTTCTGGCAATTCATCGCCAGTGGCGTTGCAAGGGTCAAGGGTGCTCTTAATATGAACGGCACCATCTACCACAAGGACAGGCGGCTTGAGTGGTCCCTCGCAGCGGGCACGTTCGGCTTCGGCATTTGGCTTGCTGACGGGTCGCGGTCGATGGACAGCGATGCCTATATCGTTCTGCGCTCCTGGCTTTACGAAAGCGATTGGGCGCTTCTGTTCCTGATCACAGGGGCGCTGCATATGGTGGCGCTTGGTATCAACGGGCGAGCATGGTGGACGCCATTCATCCGGTCCGGCGTCACAGCGATCAACGCGCTGGTGTACGCCAGCTTTGCAACGGGCTTCTGGCTTATGGACGCCTCGTCAACTGCGGTCTTCATGTATTCATGGGCCAGCACGCAGGCGCTTGTCTGCATCTACGGCGCTGTAAAGGACGTGTCCCGCGTTTGGAGGGCATGGCTAAATGAGCGCAAATGATTACGCCGCTATTCTAGGATCGGTTGCCGCCTTGATTATTGCAATCGGCGGTCTGGCGGGCAGGCAAAAAGGCCCGCGCCCAAAAGTGAAGCGCAAGCCGCGATGCAGGTTCGATCCTGAATTTTCGAGCTGGTGCGTGTCGCCGCTATTTGGTCCAGCGATCTGGCCAGAGGCGGCGGGGGGTGACGGCCAAAAGCTCGGCCGTTGTCTGAATGCCAACGGGGGGCGCGTCGTCCCGACCCTTGGGCGGGGTGAACCAGCGGCGCACCTGTGCGGGGTCGCGGTCTAACGCGCTGGCCACATGGGTGCGCCACTGTGGCCCCAAAACGCGGGCAAACAGCGCTTCCGTGCGCTGTCGGGCTGCGGCTCTTTCTTCTGTGGTCATGCGCTCAAAACTCCTGTAAATGGGGGCTGTCCTTTGCGGACAAAATGGGGGCGGTGCTGGTTCGCAAAACTTAGAGCGCTGCCCCCGACCTTTTCAATGATCCCAAAACGCGCGGCCATATTTGCGGCCCCTAATCGTGATACGCCCTTGCGCGTCAATCGGCACGTCGTCGCGGTGCTGGATTGTGCCGGTGTCGTCAATGACATTCACGGTGCAGCTCAGATCGTCGTTAGAAAACCACGGGACATAGAAACGCCAGTTTCCTGTATGGCCCTCGCGGCATTGGTAGAAGCCGTGATGGTTGCGGTGGTGCCAGTTGCCTGTTTTCCACTGGTGGCCATGCTGCGCGCGCGCCGGATCGGCGGGCGGTGGCGTCTGGGGTAGGGTGTCAAATAGGGAGAGCTGCATCATACCCCGAACCCCGCGCCGATGTAGAGCGCGCCAAAGAGAATTGCGAAGAGGGCGGCGCAGCCGATTGCGTCTTTAATCATGGTTTTGGTCCTTTGCGTTGTGGGCGGGGTCGCGTGCCGCCGGTGGTCTGGCCTTGTTGGCGCAGGGTGCAGCGGCCCGCGCGGGGCCGCTGGCGCTGCGTCACTCTGCGGCAATGGCTGCGCTGCTGTAGCTGGCGCATTCCAGCGCGTAGTTGCTGGCCTTTTGGGCGGCGCTGGCGGCGCGGAAAATAAAGCGCTTGTCGTCTTTCAAGGCTTTAAGCCAGCTCGCAACGTAGGCGGCGGAATTGTCAAAGTCGGGCGTTGCGCCGATCTGCTGGCAGAGGAAAACCGAGCCAATTTCTGCCACCAGCTCTTCCAGCGCGCGGCCTGCGGTGGTGTCATATTTCTTATCACGGTCTAGACGCTTGGGCGCGCCGGTCCAGTGGATCAGCTCATGGGCAAGGGTGCCGTAGTATTCTTGCGCGTTGGTGAAGTGCTGGACGGTTGGCATGTGGATGCTGTCCGAGCCGGGGCGGTAGCAGGGGTTTGTGCCGTCGTTGCGGATATCCGCGCCGGTTGCTGCAAAGAAGGCTTCCAGCTCTTCGACCGGGCGCGCGCCGGTGTCGATTTCGTCGGCCTCTTCCCAGCTCCAGACCTCGGGCAAGCCGTCGATCTGCTCGACGTTGAACACGGTGTATTTTTTCAGAAAAGGAATTTTCTGCACGTTTCCGTCGTCGTTCTCTTTCTCGAATGCAGAGGCAAAAACCACCGTTGTGCCCTTCGATCCTTTGCGCACCATGCCGCCTAGCTTCTTGGCTTGCTGGAATGTCATAAAGCTAGGGCAGGTCCAGCCGTTTTCCTCGGACGCCATCCAGAGCAACAGCACGTTGATGCCTTGGTAGGCTTCGCCGGTAACGCGCAGCGGCATTTGGAACCCGCGCCCGCCGGTCCAATCCTTTGTCCAAGGGCGTGTGCCGCTTTCCAGAGCTTCAATGAATTTGTCGGTGATCTGCTGGTGAAGGTCGATTTTAACTTGTGCCATGTTCTTTGTCCTTTTGCGGGTTGGCCGGGTTCGCAATCCGGCGGGGCCATCGTCGGGCCGTGTCTTATAGTTAGTAACCATTGGTTACGCTGTCAATGGGGTAAAAGTGAAAAAAATTCGCCCCGATCCCCCGACCCCATCTTGTCGAAACGCTAAATCTGGTGCCGCTGCGCAAGAAACCCTCTTCCCCCGACCCCATCGTGATGATAGCCATTCGGGGCCATAGCGGCGCGCGGCGCGGGCAGTTTGTTACACGATCCGGCGCGCTCGTAACAGCGGCGTAACAACGCTAAATAGCTGATACTAAAGGCAAAAATACCAGTCTGTTACATCGTTACAAAGTTACGCCCTAGGCTATCGCGATCACATACGCGGGCGCATACGCGGGCAGGCGGCGATTGTGTCGCGTGCTGGATCGGCTGTTTCATTGCCGCGAACTAGATCACACTCGCCGTTCGTTTGAGCGGTGGTATTAGCCCGTCAGCCTTAATCGGTTGGCGGGCTTTTTCGCGTTTACCTATGGTAAATTTGACGCTGTTTCTGACACTTACTGCACTGCTGCCCCGTGCCGGGAACTAAAGCCTGGAACCGTGTGGTTCTCCAATCGTGGCGGCAAAAGTATTGCCTGATTGCTTTAAGCATCACTCTCCCCCTTGTGACAGAGCACGGAGCGGCCATAGCTTGCTGCCGTTCACCTCGTTATCGAACACGCGCTTGGCTGTTTCATAGCTGGACCACAGGCCAATGTGTACCCCAGACGGGGACGTGATCGCCCAGTGGGTCGCCGCCTCTGCTACCGTCATAGGGCGGGCTAGGTCAGCGCGGACGTACTCAAACACGTCAGCATCATCCGCAGTGAAAGGGCAAGGCTCGCGCCAGACAACTGGGCTCCCGCCATCGTGAGGCCAAAAATCCCATATACGTTCTGGCGCGTCTGTCATGTCGTCTCCTTTGCTGCGGCTAGGAAGGCCAAGTCAGATGTGTTGTCATAGCCATTAGATGCCATCCAATCTGCTATAGACTCTACATATTCCACCAGCGCCTTGATCTTGGCGTCTTGGGCGTCCTTCGTCGCTATCAGGTGGTCAATGTATGCGGATTGCTGCTCCTCGGTGGTGCAGTTGCATCCGTATCCTTCACACTGGCCGCATCGCAGGCAGTCTCCGCCTATATCCGTCATGTTGTCGGAAGCATCCCCGGCATATAGGTGCCGTGGGTTGCAGCACAGCTTATTGTCGCAAGTGTGCAGAGCCATCAATTCGCCCAATGGCTCCCCGGTGAATAACTCTAACGCCACACGGTTTGAACTGTGGGATTGCCCTTCAATCTTGATGTTGCCGTAGCCCTTCCTCGTCGCACCCCTCCAGTTCCAGCAATCTTTAGCGCTCCATTTCACGTCAACCTTTGACCAGAAGCGAGCGGCAGTGATAGGTGAGTAAACAGCCATAATGTATCCTCTCTCGATACGTTGGGGTTAGGGCGTCTGGTGGGCTGCAACCCGCCTTTCGCCTGACCATTTCCGCAAATTTTACGCATATTCCGCGCAAGTTGCTGAAAACATTATAGCGCCGAACATCTCCGACCGCACCAACTATTTTCCCTAAATGGCATAAAAACACGGCAGAATATGGAAAATTTGCCCTGATTGCGTAATCCTGCGCTTGTCAGATACGCACGTTTCCGCAAGGTTGCGTAACAGAATCGCGCATCTTTTACGCACGGTGGTTTTGTCGGGGTTGGTGTGGCTAGTTTTCGGAAAATGTCGGGGAATCGCTGGCGCGCTGAGGTTGCCCGTCAGGGGGTCCGCACGTCTAAGGTTTTCCCCACGAAGCAGGCCGCGAAAGATTGGGCCGCGCGGCAAGAATACCTGATATTGAATGAAAAGCCCAAGTCCGAAACAACCCTATTCCGAGATGCACTAGAAAGGTACGCCCGAACCGTAAGTGTAACCAAGCGCGGCGCGCGGTGGGAAATTCTACGGATTGAACGGTTCCAGCGTGACACCTTTGCGGCTGTCGCCATGTCTGACCTAGAGCCGAACATATTCGCCGCATGGCGTGACGCCCGGGTGCGCGAAGTCTCCCCCTCAACGGTCAATCGTGAAATGACGCTGCTCTCTGCGGTTCTAACCGTAGCGCGCAAGGAATGGGGGCTTATCAAGTCCAACCCTATCAGCGATGTGCGGAAGCCGTCTAAGCCCCCGCCCCGGGACCGCCTGATTAGTGACAGCGAGTTCGCCGCGCTGGCGAAGGTTGCCGGGGATGATCTAACCAACGCCATGGCGCGCACTTTCCATGCATTCCGGTTTTCCATGGAAACCGCTATGAGGGCTGGTGAGGTGGTCGGGTTAGAGTGGGATCGTGTAGACATAGATAGGCGCGTTGCGCGGCTTGCTATGACAAAGAACGGCACCGCCCGGGAAGTGCCGTTGTCTAGTGAGGCGGTGCGCTTGCTTGAGGCGCTTCCCCGGGCTGATCCAGTGTTTAACCTATCGAGCCAAACCCTTGACGTGCTATGGCGCAGATTGCGGGGTCGTGCCAAGATCAAAGACCTGACGTATCACGATAGCCGCCATATTGCTATCACGCGGCTTTCCCGCAAGCTGGACGTTTTAGCTTTGGCGCGCATGGTGGGGCATAAAGACCTGCGGATGCTCCAATCATACTACAACGAAACCGCCGAGGAATTGGCTAAACGTCTCGATTGATCCTAACGAGGGTGACGCCCCCTTCGCGTTTGGTTTCTACGCTGCCCTCATTGATCCAGTTACGCACGGTGCGCTTTGTCCGGCCAACGTGCTCGGCGTAGTCTCCAACCGTCACCCACTCAGGACGCGGGACCATCTGAACGGCGTCCAGGCGCTTATGCAAGCGGGCAATCTCAACGCGCAGGGCGTCAAGCGCTTGCGGGTCGATTGCGATTAGCTGGCTCATGCCTCCCCTCCCTGTACCCCGAAGGCCGAGACAGATTGCGCTGCGTAATGCGCTTGAGCAACGTCTTTCGCGTCTGATAGCGACTTGGTGTTGAACTTCTCATCGAGGGGCGTGCAGACTTCAAACCGCTCACCTCCGAACCAAGAAATGATGTAGCTAGTCATGGGCCAAACCTCGGCGGTCCATTCGCAATCATTTTCGCCCTTTATACCGTCACCGGCTGACCAGTCGGTGCAATCCCATTGCAGCGGGCGCACCATATCCGGCAGCGCGGCAATCGCAGCGTCCCACCCATCGCGGAAGCACTGACGCTTAAACGCGCAAGGCTCGTCCCGCAGGCCCGACACAACGGCGTCGTATTCTTTGGCTTTGGCGTCTCGCATATCACTCATGGGGTGTCTCCCCGCCAAGCGACGACAGCAGCACGACAGGCCACACCATCGACAGCATGAACGTGTAAGGCGCGTCGGCCTTGTCTGTCGCTGCCGATTGCAGGCTGACCGCGCATACCAGCGCAACTGCGACGTATAGTTTCAGGGCGTTAATCATGGGGTGTCTCCTGTGAAATTTCGTCCAGCGCGGCGCGGACCCAATATTTCGCGTGCCGTCCCTGAGGCGCTTGGTCGGTGCTGTGAAAGTCAAGCGGCTCCGGTGCCATCAACCATTCCGCCGAAACATCAAGCGTGCGGCAAAGCTGCAAGAACTTTGAACTGGACGGCATGGCGGTATCATCCTCCCATTTCTTGACTGCCTGTGCAGAACATCCGCAAACCACAGCAACGTCTGCTAAGGTCATTTTTGCGCGGGCGCGGGCCACCCTTAGTCGTTCTCCGAACATTTGGCTTTCTCCTGTGTGGTGGGTAGGGCGGCGCGGCTGTCGGCGTGCCATAGCGTGTAAAATTCCGGTACGTTGTGCGTGGCGCGTTCGAGCAAGCCCCTCGCCTTATCCCGCTCCGCCCGCAACTGCCGCACAATCCCCGCCTCCGGGCTGTCTGGCCCGTGCCTATGCTCCCACAGGTGCAAGTGGCGGTCGATCTGGGCTTCGGTCCATGTGGTCATTGGCTGTCCTCCGAGATAGCGCGTAGGGCGGCGGGGTGGTGCCGCTCTAGCCATGAAACGATGTTTTCGGCGTAATCTATATCGCGCACATCCATTTCGTGCGTCTCACAGATGATGCTCTCGATTTCATCCACGATGTTTTCGCGGTCTTCGGCGGATACCTTCGCCGCCTCCTGCGGTGTCATGGTGGGTATAGGTTCGGGTGATGCAGACTGCGCAACACGCCAAAGTTCACAAGCGAAGCCTCCCAGCCTTTCGGCCAAGTCTTCGTTGCTCTGAAATTCACAAGCCAAATTGTGCATCTGGTTCCCGATTTCACCGATTGCTGCCCTTGGTCTGTCTCTTATACACATCTGACGCTG
>OJDK01000155.1_pt1 | contig 43460 bp, 36 predicted proteins | sample 1592791 | NCBI WGS metagenome assembly OJDK01 (sample SAMN05416878, study PRJEB24817) | seawater metagenome | isolation source: Sea water | place: Canada:Atlantic | collected 2013-11
GAGATTTGTCCATCTTTGCGCAGGATCGCCTTCACTGGCTCCTGCCGCTGCAATAACAACCAGAGTTCCTTAAATAACCAGGCAGGGATCAAGCCGCGCGAGGAGAGCCGTTGTCCTCACCCACCTGCAAAGTCCAAGTCATCCCCAAAGCGCGACCTGCTTTAACAAGCGTTGTGATGGTTACACCAGTATCCGTCTCATCAAGAAGTCGATTAACCACCGTGCGGCTGGTATGCATTTTCTGGGCAAGCCGGGACTTGTTTACGCCGGTGTGCCCCATCGCCTGCTGAATCTGCCAGACAATTACCCGTTTCAACGCTTCGGCTTCTGCTTGCTCAAGTGTGCCATCGGATTCCAGTAGATCATCGAGAGAGCTGCCAACGTGTTTGTGCTGTGTCATTTTCTTGCTGCCACAAAATACGATGTTAACCGTTTTCCTTGTCATACAACCCCTTCCTTGGCACAAGTTAGTGTACCTAAATAGGTGCAACTCCGCCAACCTAATACTGATCCAGCATCTTTTTCACCATTTTACAATTGAAGGTGCAACAAACAGGCATGGACCAGAATCACTGCTAGGCTTAGTCAGGAAACTAAAACAACGATAAGCATGAAGCGCCTAGCTCTACCCTGTCCCAACTTCCCCACTGGCGAAGGAGCTGCCGGCCATACATTGCTACGGATTGTATTATTTATGGGCAATAAATTTCATTTTTTACCAGAACACTGAATGAGAGGAAAGCTGATCAATGAGTAAGTTCTGCTGTTTTTTTTGTCCTGAAAAGGACTACACCGAAAAAAATCTTACTGACTGCTGTCCAAAATGTGGGCGGGAGTATGGGTTCGTTCTAGCCAAACTCCCTAACGAGATCAGAGATTATAATATAACAGCCGAGCTCGGCAGAGGGTTCTATGGTGCTGCTTATATAGCTGAAAAAGGGCCCTTCAAAAGAAAGTATGTAATAAAAATATCTCCAACAGAATTCTACTCATTTTTCGGGAAGACTTCCTTTAAAACTGAAACTGAACTTCATGCACGCCTTGCAGAAAACGCACATCATGTTATAGGAATTGAAGATCGATTTGATGACAATGTTATATTTGCAGATGGGTCAACTGTATATTGCCATATAACCGTTCTAGACTACGTGAGCGGAAGACTATTGCGAGACTACATAGATGGCATTATAGAACCCAATGCCGCTGCCATTTGCCAGATCGCTATTGACCTTCTTCGAGTTCGATCAGAATTTGAGGCGAATGAACTGAATCACAATGACCTTCATTCTGAAAACTTGATAGTTGAGGAACTACCACCTCACGCCCGGCGACAAAATGCGATTGATGATTCGATTAGAGTAAAGGCTATAGACCTCGGCAGCATTTCTGATGAAAGCAAAAGCGGAAACGAACGCCATGGAGATCTATTATTTATTGCCAGACATGTAGATCAGTTGCTAGATCGACTTTTATCTAACCCCTCAAAACTGGATGACAGAGATTTTCGAGCGTCTTTAGCTCTTCAAGCTATTACAAATAGCCTTTTGACGGACGCACAAAATATAAGGCACCCGAACCCAAACGACTTAATCACACAAATTCAAGACGCTTATTTTCGAGCCGCACAACCTTGGCGCCCTTGGAATGAACCACTAAGGCTAAAAGGATTCGGTGATCACTATAATGCTCAGACATTAGTCTCTTGGGATGTACCTCGGCTTTTAGTTGACCCTAAAGGTCGCTGGTTAACTGAAGTTACCAAGCCTGGACCTCAGATCATTACTGGAATGCGAGGTTGTGGAAAGACAATGTTACTTCGGGCATTAGATATCCACGCTCGGGCTTCTATTTCGGAAGGTGAAACTACCAGTGACGCAATTTCAAGAATTAAAAATGATGGTTTTATAGGCCTTTTTGTTTCTGCTCAACGTTTACTAGACCTTAGGCAACCTACTGCAAAATTAGAACACAGACTTACCAGACTATTTGTATATTATTCCTTACAAGCTTGTAGGGCACTTCTTCATATAAGAGATCTAGATGACGCTCTTGTAATGCCAGACGCTCACTCAAGGCTAGCAAGCGTTGCTTCCAGGTTTATTGGAGGAAATGATAGCTTTGATGATACTTCATCAATAGACGATTTAGAAAAGCGGTTAGAACGAGTTGCGGTGATGGTAACAAGGGGTAACTCGGAACACATAGTAAAACAGGCCCCAGCGGATGTATTTCAGAATCTCGCTGAGTCTTTAACTAGGTGCACAACCATAACCAGCAATTCTTCAGTATTCTTTTTATTAGACGATGTTTCAACACGTTATTTAGAGCTAGATAGGGTCGATGAGATAATCTCTGCCTTACTGTTCCAAAGCCCAAACTGTGCATTTAAATTCACATCAGAATGGCAAACAATTGAACTCGGCCTACGCTCTCCTGGTCGAATACATCCCATTCGCGAGGATAGGGATATAGCAGTCTTTGATCTAGGTGCAGATGTGTATGAGACCATTAGCTCTTCCGGAAGAGGAAAAGGCGCCGAGTTTGTCGAAGAAATACTAAAACAAAGGGCCAACTTTCATGTATCTCATCCTAAGTATAGCCCCCGTGATTTACTTGGAGATGTTAGCTTGGAGCAAGTGGCCAGGGAAATAGCTTCATCTAGCTCAACCTCCAAACAAAAAAAACAAGCATACCGAGGGATATCTTGCTTAACTAGCGTTTGTGTCGGTGATATTGGAGATGTAATTAAACTATACGAGGAAATAATAAAACGCGCTTCCACCACAGGTTCGAAGTTTTCCGCACCAATCGCGGACTCAATTCAAGCAGATTGCTTTCAAGCCATAAGTTCCAGAAGAATATACGACCTAAACCGGCGTGGCGGATACTATAAAAATCATGCTCTTGCTTTCGCTCAAGCAGCGCATGACCTTATGGTTCGATCATATCGAGCCGAGAAAGCAAATAAATCGAAGCGCCCACGATTAAGACAATACTCTTCATTATACGTAAGAGTAACAACCAATGATCAAGAAAGCCTTAAGCAACAAATAGATCTCCTTCGAGAACTTATTGATGCTGGCGTATTTGTATATGCCGGCGGTGCAGCTCGCACCAAAACAAAAGACTCCAACCCAATGAATCAATTTAAACTAAGCTATAGAAAAATATATGGACTGGCTGCATTTATAGGTCTTTCCGATAGAGATCGGTTTGAATTATCTGGTCCAGCCCTTGGGCAATGGTTGGAGACACCAACAAAAGAAATTCTTTTAAGAAATCAAACTCAGCAACCTATAACAGACATAAATCAAGAAACAGAAAAAGAAGCTGACTCATCAAAAAGGCACCAATCGCGAAAGCTTCCTAGCCAAGGGACATTATTCCCAGAGGGCATTGAGATAGACTATATTCCTGATCCAATAACGACATCAACCCCAACCGCCAAGCCCATTGACGTTGAGATTGAGGAGATTGAACAGTCTGCTTTGTCTGTCTTGCCAATTGAAGGTGTTTTGACAGGGCTTGGGTTCGAAGAAAGGACCTTATTTTCAAATTGCTTACTATCAAAAAACACACTGCCTAAAGTAGTACATGGAATTAAGTACGACTTATCTGGGCACACAAGCGAGATCTTTAAAGCTTGGAAATCGAAAGGCGTTGATGTAACGGAAACATCACTAAATCAATTAGGACTAAATCTCCCTAGTATGACAGGCCTTTCTTTAATCGATATTTCCGGCCTATCTAAGCCGATTATATTTACATCGATTCGCAGAGAGCTTTTAGAAAAAGGGAGAGTTATTGTATGTCATGTTACAGCCGACAAAAAGTATCCGTTGCCAGATGACCTTAAGCACATAACCCCTACTGATCAAGAAGACGACCCAATTACTTTCCTGGAAAACCTAGGAAGAGTATTAAAGGGCGAAGAAGGCCCTTACTCAGATATAAAACTACTAGACGAAGAAGTTGATCTTTCCAGAAATAGAGCCTTGCTTGCTTTTGCCTCTCCAAAGCATGAACGTTTAGCTTCATTGCTAGACAGAAGGGAGTTTGACTATATAGAGATCATCACTCCAGACAATAAAGATCAAAGAGGTATCGTAGCAAATTATGCTGCTGACTTTACATGTAAGAATTTTCAAAACTGTAGGATGCGGAACGTAGGCGGTAAAAATTTAAAGGATTTAACCAGTTTTCTGGATAAGCAGTATCTTGAAATCTATAGTGCCGCCGGAGCAAATGTTGAATTAGGCCTTACCGGGTCAAAAATACAGGCTGTCGCTTCTGCAATACTCAGTGCGCGGCGTAAGGTCGCTCAAGCTTGGTATCTTAGCCCTAAAAGATTTGACGAAAAGCGATTTTCTATAGGTGTTGGGAAGGTAAATTTGTATGATGTCAGAATTAAATAATTTATCGAGTTCGCGGGACTTCAACATTTCGGCTATATATTTTTCACTTAATCGTTAATTATGGCCTTGAATAGTCATGATCTCATGATGGCATAAGAATAGTAGCTAAAGCTCTTAAGACCTTTTAAAAGGGGCGCCCACTTTTTAGTATATATTTCACGCTGAATTTCATAACTTTAAAGGCATCAAACAAAATAGCAGTATAGATTTTGACTTTCCATCGACTACCTTAGTCGGGCCCGATGGTAGCGGGAAGAGTTCAGCTCTACACGCCTTATATGAAATGCTGAGAGTGAAAGCACTCTAAGTTTTGATTTGAAAAAAACTTGACCCATTCACTAATAAAGTATCAGACTCTCCCATTATATTAATAGCCTCTGGGTTGGGACCCAAATCGTTCTAGCTTTCGATGTTACCGACACGGGATCCGATTACTTGCCCTTCGCCTTTTCCTGACCTGAGAAGGCTGCGTAGTCCAAACCTATTCTTGAAACGCTGGTCCCCACACGCTGGATATAATTTAGTGCGTACTGGTAGCGGAGCTTGGCGACTAACGTGGCCTTGGCCTCTATCGTATTTATCTCGTTCGCTCCAAGCTCTAATTGGAAAACTTTAAAGGACCTGCCGGATATCAGACCGCCATCCTTCGCGACAAAGGTTCTCCATGTTACCTTTTGCGTGGCAGGTTTCTCTTCTTCTCTCAACGAACGCAAGCCAAGACCAACGATCTTTCCCTCTTCTTCTACGAAGCAGTACGAGCCACTGTTGATATGCTCTTTCTCAAAATCTTCAGGCTTGATCTTTACGAGCTTTAGTGCAGTGAAGGGCCGAAGATCATCGCTAGCGCCCTTGAATGCAATTGATGTTTGACCGGGCTGCAGATCACAGGCGGGGGTAGCACAAACCCACCAATCACCACCTAACTTGAACACATGCCCGCTATCTAATTGGTCTCCCCCGTTTTTAAGCGGGAGGGTGGAAACGTAGTTGTTATACTGAGCAACGGCAGTTTTTTCTTCACTCTCTTTGTTTAGGTCGATCCCATAATGTGCCGCGAAGTCATTATCGCCGACGTTATCTGCTTCGATTATTCTTTCACCAAACTCAACAATTTGATCTTCGATCCATAGGGATATAGATTCCGACTGTCTTGCGACATGATCTTTGAGTTTGAACGCCCTTGATAGTTCAGCTTGCACCTCGGACATCCCAGCAGGCGCTGGTGCACAAATACTCTTGTAAAAATGTGCAAATACATAGTTCTTAAGCAACGATCTATCTTCGGCTTCTACACCAGAGCTGTTGATCACATGCCTAAACTTTGCAGATAATAATCTTGAGGGTGTAGGTTTCCAATTTTCAAGGCCATTTTGTAGTTCTTCTAATAGGTCGTCAGGACCTTTTTTTACAAATGAAACAAACCCACGTGTTGTTCGCATCCATTTGGTGCCCGTTTCGATATTCCAGACAAGACCGTCGGGTGTTTTTGTTCTTGAAAAATCACCCAACCTGGCTTTTTCAAACTCTTTGATAGCCCACAAAAAAAAAGTTTTCAAGCAGCGATTCGGAAGACCAAGGCCTCTTCCAAGTTCATTCAATCTAGAAAACGGCCCTGAGGGATTCATGAATCTGCGCACGGCATTAGTTGTACCGATGCGGCGCGCTTCTAAATAACTATCGACTGTAAAGACATCCTTAATCTGACTCCGATCAAATTCTTCTGCATCTTCCAGATCGCAGATTTTTTCATCGAGCTCATCGAGCTTCGCGCGATCTTCATCTCGTAATTCCGAAGTACAAGAGTGCATTAGGGCAATCAAACATTCCGACATAACATCGGTTAGATTGTCTTCGCCTGTATGGACGATAATAAGATTAAAATGATTGTTCGTCAGAACGTATTGCAATATTTCTCTTGCTTTCTTCCCTCCAAGGCCCGACTTATCCCCTTCAAGATTATAGTCTAGTACCAAAAGATCTGACTGATGCAAGTGGTCAGCAAGGTCCCCTGCAGTTTCTAGATTATCACCGTCATGTTTAGTGGAAGTCGACGAGGTTGCAAGTGCATCGTGAATATCGATTACAAAACCGGGCTTTCTGCTTCGAAATTCTTTAATTACGCCCAGAGGACTGTTTGGCTCCCTTCTCCACGGCTTCTGGGAGGAACGTTCTTCTAAGGCTACATTTTGCACGTCTTTCGACATATGGGAATTTAAAATCTCTTCCCAAGTTGGGTATTCATCATCAATGATCAGCACCGACCTCAAAGGATCAATAAAGGCCTCGCGTACCAATTCGGAAAAAGTTGCTTGCTCAGCCAAGGCAGACTCCTTTTAGTTCAACAACAAAGTTTGCACCGGGCAAAACTTTATACTCAGGCTCGACTGCATATTCGATTGAATGGCCGCCGGCCATTAAATTGGCACGGCACAGGTAAAGACCAATCCCGCGCCCCCCGCTAGTCTTCCGGGTAAAGAACATTTTAAACAGACTTTCCTGATCGAGAGGATCAATCCCCGGCCCATTGTCCGAAATCACAACCTTACTATCTACAATTGACAGGTGGATATGCGGCTCAGAGGTCTGTGAATTCACCAACCAATAAACACTGTTGTTCACTAGATTGACAAATACAGGCAGCAATCGAGAAGGCTGTTCCTCTATGGAGAGGGCTTGGAATGCTTTGGACGAATCAATCTTAACCCCCCGGGAGCGAGTGACCGCAGAGAAAAAACCTGTAAGGTATTCCAAGATCTCCTCACCGGAAATTCTTCTTCGAGTTCGCGTTCCCGAGACTTTGAGCGGCGACAGAAATTCCAATTGCTGACTGAGTGCGTCGAAGCCCTCTTCAATCAAATGCGTTCCCGGGACATTGCCAGAGGATCTGACCTGCCGAATTCCCTCCCTAATCATACGCTCATTACTATTCAGCTCATGGCCGAGAATCTCTACCGTCACACCAAGTTGAGCTACTTGGTTGAGGCGATTTAAATCATCACGGAGTGTAATATTGTCTGCAGTGCCTTGGCGCGCGATCAAATCGATATTGATGTTTTCACTCATGACCTCAAGTGCATCGAGGTACGACTGAAATGTCTCCTCATTTTCATTATCAAGGGTAGTCTGGATGGCTTTCATCTGCTCAAGCGCAGACTCGAGTCCAAGCCTACCAGCGCGAACTTCTTCCACAAGCGGAATAGCTAAAGAGTGAAAGGCTTTGTTCCGTTCATCAAATAGATTTCCAACACGCTCCCGCTCAGCATCTTGGAGCGCCGATATGGACTTCTTCCAATTTCGTAATCTTGATTGCAACCGACTCGCGAGACTGCTCATTTGTTTTTTCGCAATGTCTTCCGGCTCGGCAGGATTAATCCTTTCGATAGCAGCTGTTCTGGTTTCTTCCAGCGCTCGGACTTGCTCTTGTATTTCAGCATACATAACTCGAAACGCGCGATAATCATCCTCGCTCGAACCTAATTTCGCAGGAGCTCCTGAAATCCGCAAATCACGCAGGTGGTTGCTGATATCGTTGATTAACGATTGCGCTTTCTCTAGGTCTTGCTGGTTATTTACTTCAAGCTTTGAGATCGTCGCGCGGGACTTCTCATAAAGGTCCGAGAGCAATGGAAGATTTGCTCTCAAACGACTCCTAAACTTCTTCGCATTTTTCTTCGAGAGTTCTTTTCTCTCAACCTCGGCCCTAGCCTTGCTATTTTTTTCTTGAATATCTGGCAGCAAATGCTTCCGAACATCAGATGCTTGCCCAAAATATTCATATGCAGCTCGACGCAGAATGTGGATAACTAGTGTTCGTAGAGCTTTGGCGCTTCTGTTGTCGATAAAGCCTTCTCGGCCTGCTTTATCGCGTAAATTTGGATTCTCCTCTCGAGATATTGCCACTCGTCCAAACATCCTACGTGAATTCCAGAATTCACGTCCGGCTGAGATACTTCGGCGAGTCTCGATTTGGAAAAAGTCGTTATCTATCCGACCATAGGGCAACACGCGGAGACCATTCCGGAATACCAGAAAGCCACTATGTTGGGATGCCAAACCAGAAAACCAGCTGTGATCTGACTCCGATAGCGTTGTATTACTTCTGCTAAGTTCAAAAGTGGCAACGTGCAAGCTAAATGGCCCAACAAAAGTGGTCTGCCCTTTCGGCATTTTAAAATCTTCAGGCGGATAAATTACGTACTCGGAGCCAAGTAAGTGCCACTCTCCAAACGCCTTAATCTGGCCGCGAAATACGCCATCCTCATCAATATTGCCGCTCAGAACATGTTCCATTTGCTCCGTTGTTGAGCGGTTGATCGCATCTCGCTCGTCTTCAACAATTGGCGTCGGAACAGATTTCGCCCAAGTAGTCACCTCATATGAAAACTCGGGGTCAAAGGCATTGTTTTCATTTGCTGCTTCATCCACATATGGGTCAGTAAAGGCAGAAAGTGTCGCAAAAAATGCTTCTTTGATGCCCCGTACGTTAGCATCGGGTTCTACACTAGGGAGCTGCGCTCGCAGGTCATAATTTATTTCAGACACCAGCAACGCGGTACCATGTTCGCTGTCGCCAGCCCAAACCGACCAAGGCTCAAGGTGACGACCCTCGAAATGTGCGTTGATGATTGTGCTCGCAATAGCGTCTGACGGTTTCTCAGCTTGTGGATCACCTTCGCATACGACTCGGTCATAAGCTTCCCACGCCATCTGAAGACGCTCTGCACGTTTTGGATCACCCGCGCCCCCCCAAATGTTGTCCGTGAGACGATCAAATAATTCAGGCATGACCTGAAAGAGCTGATCTCGGGACGAAAAACGAGTAACGGGTACTTCAAGGTCGGAGAGAGCCAAGTATGGGTTCTCGAAAATTCTCCAGTCGATCAGCGCGGCCACAAAGTCTTGGTTCTTACGCTTACTTACGACAAGCAAAAGCGGCCCCAAATTCGCGGAAGAAAGCCGACCAATACCTTTTTGTCCTTGTTTTGTTCGCTTCGGAAGACCACCTCTGTCAGTGATCTCTGTAATGGTCTGATCGTATTTTGAATCCGTTCCGACAACCAGCCAGCGATTTACAAACTCGTCGTAACTCATGCCGTGACCGTCGTCAAAAACGGCCGCAACCGGTTCAATACCGTCAAATATGTGCAGCCTTACATTACGAGCATAAGCATCGTAGGCATTTTTCCATAGCTCAGAAATAGCTGTGGGACAGTCCGCAATTTGCTCGCGCCCCAAATGGTCAACTGTTCGAGCCTGGGTTCGGAATGCGAGCGTCTCAATCATACTGCTTCAAATTCGTCTTCTTCGGAGGCTTCAAGGTAGTCCGTACTACGCTGCGTCATACTCTTGTCTATCAAATGAAACTTCAAGTGTTGAATCAAAAACTTACCAAGATCGATAGGAACAGCATTTCCAATCTGTTTACCACCACTCATTAAACCTCCGATAAACATAAAATCGTCTGGAAAGGTTTGAATCCTGGCCGCCTGTCGCAACGTAATACCGTGATGTTCAGTGGGATGAACAAAGCGTCCTTTCGAGGGATTAATACATGCTGTCGTCATTGTGGGTGCTGGATAAGACGGGTCGATGCGTCCATATACATCACTGTGTCCATCATGCTTTTCATGACAGGGCAGTAAACGACCCGAGTCCTTTCTACTACCGCCATTGGGAGGTGTTCGTTTAAAAGCCTCAACCAGGTCCCTCCCATGATTCATGTGGATATCGTTGACGTCGCCTTCGACTGCCGGGCTAAAAGCATTCTCACATGGGACCCAAGGAAGAAGTCCTTCTTGGGCCTTCAGGGGATCGCAATGGGTAGGTAGAGGCGGCCAGACTAAGTCCTGTTTATCGCATTCATCACGTAGACCTAAAATGAACACTCGCTTCCTTCTTTGTGGAACTCCAAAATCTCTCGCGTCGAGGATTGCTGGTTGAAAAACGTGATATCCAGCTCGGCTTCCCTCCGCATAAAACTTTTCTATATAAGCTCTGTGCCGCGGCCACAAAATGCCCGGCACATTCTCCATTAGGAAAACTCGTGGTTTTAAAGCCTCGACAAACTCAAAGTAAGCCAAGATCAAATCATTTCGCGGATCGCCCACCCCAGCATCAAGAATTCTGTGCGCAGAGAAGCCTTGGCAGGGAGGCCCCCCGAGCAGAAGATCACATGACTTATCCTTGAACCTCTCTCTTCGAATCTCTTCCGGGGAATAATCTAGAATGCTTCTATCCAAGACACAGGTATTTTTACCACCAGGCAAGTTAAGTATGTTTGCTCTGTATGTCTGAACAGCAAAAGGATCATTCTCAACCGCAAAATCGATGGAAAACCCCGAAAGAAGAGCGGCAAGCGAAAACCCCCCAGCCCCAGCGAACAAATCGACTGCAACGGGTTGACTGTAGGTAGGTTTTATGATCTGCATCTGACTGACATGAAGCAACTTGCTGCTATCGGGAAGGTAGGAAGATCATAGATTATCGGCAATTTCACTTCAAACCTTAAAGCATGTGTAAGACCTATGCCAGCTTAATTGCCGGCCGATCAGAATGATCCCTCTCGGAAAACGATAATGCTTGTCGAACGCTAATGAACTCCTTGCTTGTCAAGTAAAATTTCCAGCTCAGCGATCAAGATCTGCAAGGTTCCTAATGAATCCACTCTGCTTCAGTATGCAAAAGGGGTGCTCGTCAAACCAACCAACACATTCCAGAAACTTAAGTATAAAAACCGGGCATGCGCGTAGCCTAACGCGATCGACAGCTTGACAAGACTTATGATTTCCTGTAAATTCAAGCAGTTATATGCCTCCTAATCAATTCATCAGACAACTCCCCCCTCAGCAACCCTCCGCCCACGGTCAAGGATGGCAAACCGATCCGCATACTTCCGAGCAAACGGCAACTTCTACTCAACCAGCAACACCGTCAGCCCGTCCTCTTCGATCAGTCTGCGAATAACCTCCCCAATCTGCGCCACAATATTCGGCTGAATCCCCTCCCCCGGCTCATCCAGAATCAGCAGACTGGGCTCAATCACCAGCGCCCGGCCAATGGCCAGTTACTGTTGCTGCCCACCGGAAAGGTCGCCGCCTCTACGGCTTCTCATTTCCTTCAGCACCGGAAACAGCTCATATCCCCACTCGGGGATTTTCTTGCTGCCACCCTGGGATATAGGCCCAAAAGAACGGCTCTAGATCTTATGCCGCAGCCAGATACGCCCCAGCAACCGCCAGCACACCACCAACCCCACGACTAAATCGGCAGTCCGCCTTCAGCATCAGGCTACCCAGCCCACGACCAACCAGAGTTATGGCGAGGGTAGCTATGGAGAAACCAGCCAGATAAGCTGCTAGCGTTACGCCTGCGGGCATTTCTGTACCGTGCGCGAAGCCGTGGAACAGCATGAAAGCACCTACAAGGGGGCCACCAATAGCAGTGGGCTGTTTCGCCAGGGTGGCGATGAGAATGCCGGCCACCAGCACGGAGAAGGTAATACCAGTTTCAACACCCGGCAGGCTCATCCCAGCCCAGGCAATACCCGCACCCAGTATCATCCCGCCGATCACAAACAGCGGCGTAATCTGTTTCATGATGTTGCTCTGGCGCACGCTCCAGAAGCCAATGGCGGCCATGGCCAACAAGTGATCCAGGCCCAGCATGGGGTGCAGCAGGCCGCTGAGGAAGCCGCTTTCAGCGTGGGCGCCGTGGCCGGTGTGGGCGGCTGTGGTGGTGGCGGTGAGTAGCAGGCCGGCGGCCATGAGGAGTTTGGTGCTCTGGTTCATGGTGTTCTTCCTTGTGTTGCTGAATTCGGTGTTTGTGGTTCGGTGTCAGGCGGTTTCGGCCACTTTTTTTGGACGCCGTTCCGGCAGCATGCCGCGTTCGAGGATGAAGCTGATGATGGTTTCCAGCCCTACTCCGTCGTACAGGTTGGTGAACACAAATGGGCGCTCGCCGCGCATTTTCTTTGAGTCCCGGTCCATCACATCCAGGGAGGCGTGTACCTGTTCGGCGATGTCGATTTTGTTGATGATCAACAGGTCGGATTTGGTGATGCCAGGGCCGCCTTTGCGGGGGATTTTGTCGCCGGCGGAGACGTCGATGACGTACAGGGTGAGGTCGGACAGTTCCGGGCTGAAGGTGGCGGAGAGGTTGTCGCCGCCGGATTCCACCAGCACCAGTTCCAGGTTGGGGTGGCGGCTTTGCAGGTCGTCGATGGCCGCGAGATTCATGGAAGCGTCTTCGCGGATGGCTGTGTGGGGGCAGCCGCCGGTTTCCACGCCGAGGATGCGGTCGGCTGGGAGGGCATCGTGTTTCAGGAGGAAGTCGGCGTCTTCCCTTGTGTAGATGTCGTTGGTGACGACGGCGATGTCGTAGTGGTCTTTTAGCGCTTTGCACAGTTGGCGCAGCAAGGCGGTTTTACCTGAGCCGACCGGGCCGCCGACTCCTACTCTCAGACAATGTTTCATGGCGTGTTCTCCGTTTCTCTAATCAAGATCGTTTTTGTTCAGCTTCTGAAAAGCCGTGAATACTGGGTTTCGTGGTGTGCGCTTGCGAGCGCGAGGCCGGGCAGTACCGGGCCGAGTTCGTTGTCTTCCCGCGTCAGTGCCTGGTCGACGGCGTGTACCAGTTTGGGGCGCAGCCGTTCGGTCAGCCGTTGGGCGGCGGTGTGGCCCAGGGGCATGGCTTTGCAGGCGACGGCGAGTTGGTTTTCCAGCCAGGCCCAGGCGAAGCCGAGCAGGGTTTGGCGTACTGGTACGTGGCGCATGTGGGCTGCCCAGGCGAAGACGGTGACGTAGCCTGGGTCTTCCGGCATTCGGCCTTCTGCTGGCATCAGGTCCAGGCTGCCCAGCAGGCGAATGAGCGCGGAGCCCAGGCGGGTGTCTTCGTCGCTCAGTTCGGCGGTTTCGCGGGTGGCGTGCAGCCATTGGTTCCAGTGGGCCAGCCCAGCGTTGTCATTGGTTGCCCAGGCGGTTTGCAGGCGTACTAGCAAAGGCAGTTCGCAGCGGGTGAGACCGTCTTCTAACACGCCTTCCAGCCAGTCGCCCAGTTGGTCTTCGTTGGTCACCCAGCCCAGTTCGAAGGCGCTTTCCAGGCCCTGGGACCAGGCGAAGGCGCCGATGGGCAGTGCGGGGCTGACCAGTTGCATCAGGCCCAGCAGGGACAGGTCGCCGACGGCGGTCTGGCTGCTGTCAGTGAGCATGAGGGTGGTCATGGTCGTGCCCGTGGCTGTGATCGTGTGAATGGCCATGGCCGTGCGCATGCCCTGCTTGGGCGTAGGCCCCGGGCTCCGGATCAAAGGGAGCCTGGTGGTGTACCAGGGTGGCGCCCAGGCGTTCGGCGAGTTCTTCCAGTACGTGATCGGGCGGGAAGCGCACCCATCCGGTCTTTCCATCTGTTGCGGTGTCTTCGCTGCCGATGGATAGCGACACATGACGGTTGCCGAGGTGGTAGCACAACCGTGCCAATGGCAGACCGGGTTCGATGCGGGCGGTGACGACGGGTTCGTCGGCGGCGCGGATGCGGATGATTTCGCCGCTTTGGGCCTGCAGAAATTCGCCCTCTCGCAGCACGGGGCCGCGGTCGAGAAACAGGCCAACGTCGTAGCCGGTGTCGGTTCTGGCGCGCAGGCGGCCGCGCATGCGCAGTTCGAAGGGCAGCGTCAGGTGGTCGTGGATTTCGCTGGTTTCCACTGGGCCGATTCTCTGTGTCAGCTCAAGCATGTCGGGCTCCTTAAAAAAGATGATATAGCTGCGCCAGTGGCAATTCGGTGGCGGGCTCGCAGGTGAGCAGTTCGCCATCGGCGTGCACTTCGTAGGTTTGTGGGTCCACGGTCAGGTGTGGGCAGGCGTCGTTGAGCTTGAGGTCGCCCTTGCGAACATTGCGCACGTTTTTACAGGCCGCGAGGGTGCTGTTCAGCCCCAGTTCCTTGCCAATGCCCGCATCCAGCGCGGCCTGGCTGACAAAGCTCAGGCGAGTGGCACTGGCGGCCCGGCCCAGCGCCCCGAACATCATGCGGTAGTGCACAGGCTGGGGCGTGGGGATGGAGGCGTTGGGGTCGCCCATGGGAGCCGCTGCAATCATCCCACCTTTCACAATGAGCGCGGGTTTTACACCAAAGAAGGCCGGGTCCCACAGCACCAGGTCCGCCAGCTTGCCCACTTCCACGGAACCCACTTCGTGCGCAATGCCGTGGGTAATCGCGGGGTTGATGGTGTACTTGGCGATGTAGCGTTTGGCGCGCAGGTTGTCCGCACCCAGTGGTTCGTCGTCCGGCAACAGGCCGCGCTGCACTTTCATCTTGTGGGCGGTCTGCCAGGTGCGACACACCACTTCCCCTACCCGCCCCATGGCCTGGGAGTCGGAGGCGATCATGGAGATCACGCCCATGTCCTGGAGGATGTCTTCCGCGGCGATGGTCTCGCGGCGAATACGAGAATCTGCGAAGGCCACGTCTTCCGGGATGTTGGGGTCCAGGTGGTGGCAGACCATCAGCATGTCGAGGTGTTCGTCGATGGTGTTGACGGTGTACGGCCGTGTGGGATTGGTGGAGGACGGCAGTACGTAGTCCTTGGAGCAGGCGGTGATGATATCGGGGGCATGGCCGCCGCCGGCCCCTTCGGTGTGATAGGTGTGGATGCACCGGCCTTTGAACGCGGCGAGGGTGTCTTCCACAAACCCGGATTCGTTGAGGGTGTCGGTGTGGATGGCGATCTGTACGTCGAACTTGTCCGCTACGGTGAGGCAGTTGTCGATGGAAGCGGGTGTAGTGCCCCAGTCTTCGTGGAGTTTGAGGCCCATGGCGCCGGCTTTGATCTGCAGTTCCAGGGATTCCGGCAGGCTGGCGTTGCCTTTGCCGAGGAAGCCGATGTTCATGGGCATGTCGTCGACGGCCTGGAGCATTTTGCCGATGTGCCAGGGGCCGGGTGTGCAGGTGGTGGCGTTGCTGCCCGTGGCCGGACCGGTGCCGCCGCCTAGCATGGTGGTGATGCCGCTCATCAGGGCTTCTTCGATCTGTTGGGGGCAGATGAAGTGAATGTGGGCGTCAATGCCGCCAGCGGTGAGGATTTTGCCTTCACCGGCGATAATTTCGGTGCCGGGGCCGATGACAATGGTGACGTCCGGCTGGGTGTCGGGGTTGCCGGCTTTGCCGATGGCGGCGATTCTGCCGTTTTGCAGGCCGACGTCGGCTTTGACGATGCCCCACCAATCGAGTATCAGGGCGTTGGTGATGACGGTGTCCATCACGGTGTCATCAGCCCGCTGGCTCTGGCCCATGCCATCGCGGATGACTTTGCCTCCGCCAAATTTTACTTCGTCGCCGTAGTGGGTGGCGTCGCTTTCAACCTGGATCCACAGTTCGGTGTTGCCCAGGCGGACTCGGTCACCCACTGTGGGGCCGTACATGTCGGCGTAGGCTTGTCTTGTTATCTTCATGCTGTCCCTCATTTTTGCTTGGGTGCCTGGGTTACTGAGGCCTAAAACTTCGGTTCCTGGGCCGGTCGGATAGGGCTTTCCAGGAAACGCTACAAGCACATCCATGTGCGCTTGGGCTCCGCCATCCATGGCTCCGCACATTCCTGGAAAGCCCTATCCGCCCGGCCCTCAGAGTTCATTCGGGCCTTCTTTAACCCCCTGCTCCTGTTGTCCTCAGTTCTTGTCGAGTCTTCCCATGACTTCTTGGCGGAAACCGTAGATTTCGCGTTTTCCGGCGAACGGGATAAGGGTCACTTCTCTCGTTTGGCCGGGTTCGAAGCGGATGGCGGTGCCGGCGGCGACGTCTAGGCGGTAGCCCTTTGCCTTGGCCCGATCAAAATCGAGAGCGGGATTGGTTTCGGCGAAGTGGTAGTGGGATCCCACCTGGATCGGTCGGTCGCCGGTGTTGCCGACTTCGATGGTGATGCGTTGGCGGCCTTCGCAGAGTTCGATGTCACCGTCTTTTAACTGGTATTCGCCGGGGATCATGGCAGCCTCCTCAAACTATGGGGTTGTGGACGGTGACGAGTTTGGTGCCGTCGGGGAAGGTGGCTTCTACCTGGACTTCGTCGACCATGTCGGCCACGCCTTCCATGACGTCGTCGCGGGTGAGGATTTCGGTGCCGGCGGTCATCATTTCAGCCACGGTGCGGCCTTCGCGGGCGCCTTCCATGATTTCGGCGCTGATGAGGGCGACGGCTTCTGGGTAATTCAGCTTCAGGCCTTTGGCCTTGCGACGCTCTGCTAACAGTGCTGCTGTGAAGAGGAGCAGTTTGTCTTTGTCTCTTGGGGTTAATTCCATTTTTGTTCTCCTCGGGTTCTGGAGTTTGTCGGCAGGAGGGAAGGGGTGCACGGGATACGCGGTGAATACGTCCCTGTACGCTCGGAAAAAACATCCATGTTTTTTACGATCCCGTGCACCCCTTCCCTCCTGCCTTGTCTGAATTCTGAGTTGCCTGTTGGATTAACTTCCGTTGTTCCAAATAGTTGTTTCTGACCCTATCGAGCTAGTGCGCTAACTCATTTTTCCGCTTAACAGGGCGGGGCGAACCGTCCGGGGATGTCGAAAACATGGATGTTTTCGTCAAGCGTACATGGACGTATTCACAGCGTGCCCCGGACGGTTCGCCCCGCCCTGTTCCCGCACCAACCATCAAGTCAACCAGATCCGCGGAACAACCGCGGACTGGCCGGCCAACAGAGGCCGAAGTACCTCCCAGGCCCGCTGGCAAACATCCCAGGCTTCGTTTCTTTCATTACCCAGGTACCGCAACAACACAACGCCACGCCGGCGTGTGATGGCCCAGTGGGCTGAAGCCGGCAGTTGTTCACGGATGGCTTCGATGGCGCCGGCTTCGTCTTCCAAACCAACCACCCACAAGGTCGCCTGAACGGTGGCGCCGCCCTGCCCCCATTTGCCGTTGAAACGGGCGTGTGTGGGGTCTAACAGTTGGCGCTCCAGCCACAGCGGTTTGCCGTCCATGTTCAGGCTGAAGCGTTGCTCCATGTGGCCGGTGACGAATGGCAGGTTGCTGACCGGGCGACCCAGGGCGAGGATTTCCCAGCCCAGGCATTTGGCGCCGGTTTCCAGTTCAATGGTGGTGGTCTGCTCGCCCCGGGAGCCGTTGAAGCCGAGGGTTTCCTGGGGCAGGTATTCAAGAACGCCGCCGTTGGCGACGTTCAGGTGTGTGTGCTGCGCCCAGGCGACGCCGTTGCGATCGGCTTTGTAGAGTTTTGCCGCTGCCGGGGTGGTCACCAGGGTGTGGGCGCCGCTTCCAACCGTTACGTTGATAGTCAGGGCATCGCCGCTGACCAGGCCGCCGGGCGGGTGCAGCAGGTAAACGTGGCAGCAGCCGGTTTTGCCTTCCGGGTAGAACGGCCGCTGTACCCGCAACGGCCCTTTGAACCGGGTGCGGGTCATGCGGGTGACCTGCGCGCCCTGCTCCTGCCTGGTTTCGAAGGCCAGGTCCAGGGTGGCGGCCCAGCGCCGGTCCGCGTCGAAGCGGTGGCCGAAGTCGTGAACCGCGTCGGTAGCGTTGAGGGCGATCGATTCGTAGGCGGTCATACCGTCAGGTGCTTCTTGATGAGTTCATCAGACAGCTCGGCAATCTCGCCCTCGGCGACGCGGCGGCCGCGGTCCATGATGGCGAAGCGGTCGGCGTATTTGCGGGCGAAGGGCAGTTTCTGCTCCACCAGCAACACCGTCAGGCCGTCTTCCTTGATCAACCGGCGGATGACTTCGCCGATCTGGGCCACGATGTTGGGCTGGATGCCTTCGCCGGGTTCGTCGAGGATCAGTAACTGAGGCTCAATCACCAGGGCGCGGCCGATGGCGAGCTGTTGCTGCTGGCCGCCGGAGAGGTCGCCGCCACGGCGGTTTTTCATTTCCTTGAGCACGGGAAACAGCTCGTAGATGCGCTCGGGGATTTTCTTGCTGCCGTCCTTGCGCACGGCCAGGCCGGTGCGCAGGTTTTCTTCCACGGTCAGCAGCGGGAATATCTGCCGGCCCTGGGGCACGTAGCCAATGCCCAGGCGGGAGCGTTCTTCCAGTTTCTGTTTGGTCAGTTCGGTGCCGCCATCAAACTGGATACTGCCGCTGCTGGTGTTTTCCTCCCCCATCACGCATTTCATCAGGGTGGTCTTGCCCACGCCGTTGCGGCCCATCACGCAGGTGCACTGGCCTTTGGGCACGTCCAGTTCCAGCTCCCACAGGGTGTGGCTTTCGCCGTAGAACTGGTTCAGTTTTTCGATCTTGAGCATCAGGCTTTCTGTTGGCATCAGGCTTCCTCCCCGAGATACACCTTGATCACTTCCGGGTCGTTGGAGACCTGGTCCATGCTGCCTTCCGCCAGCACGCTGCCCTGGTGCAACACGGTGACCTTGCGGGCGATGGAGCGCACGAAGCCCATGTCGTGCTCCACCACCACAACCGACTGCTTGCCGGCGAGGCTGGTAAGCAGTTCGGCGGTGCGTTCCATTTCCTGTTCGGTCATGCCGGCGACGGGTTCGTCCACCAGCAGCAGGCGCGGCTTCTGCATCAGCAGCATGCCGATTTCCAGCCACTGCTTCTGACCGTGGGAGAGGATGCCCGCCAGCTGGTTTCGCAAGTCCTGCAGGCCGATGGTTTCCAGCACTTCGCCGATGCGTTCGCGAAACTCCGCTTTCATGGCGGCCCGCAGGGTGGGAATCACCCGCTTGTCGGTGGCCATGGCCAGTTCGAGGTTTTCGAACACCGTTAAGGCTTCGAATACGGTGGGCTTCTGGAACTTGCGGCCGATGCCGAGGGTGGCGATTTCCGGCTCGTTCATGGTCAGCAGGTTGTGACGGCTGCCGAACCAGACCGAACCGGTGTCCGGGGCTGTTTTACCGGTGATGATGTCCATCATGGTGGTTTTGCCCGCGCCGTTCGGCCCGATGATGCAACGCAGCTCGCCGTCGTCGATGGTCATGTTGAGGTTGTTGATGGCCCGGAAGCCATCGAAGCTCACGTTGACGTCTTCCATGTAGAGGATCGGTCCGTGGCGGGTGTCCACGGGGGAAACCGCGGGGGTCAGGAATTCGAACACCCGGTCGCGGTTGGAAAGCTCCTCGATGATGCTCATGCGGTCGCCTCCGTGGTGGATGGGGCGGTTGGGGTATCCTGTTCATCCTGTTTGCCCTTGCGGCGGCTGGCCAGCAGGCCGGCGATGCCCTTGGGCAGGAACACAGTGACCAGCACGAACAGGCCACCCAGGGCGAACAGCCAGGCATCCGGCATCACGCCGGTGAACACGGTTTTGGCGTAGTTCACCAGTACCGCGCCGATCACCGCGCCATAGAGGGTTGCGCGGCCGCCAAGCGCAACCCACACCACCACCTCAATGGAAAACAGCGGCGAGAATTCGCTGGGGTTGATGATGCCCACTTGGGGCACGTACAAGGCGCCAGCCACACCCGCCAGCATGGCGGAGACCACGAACACGAACAGCTGCACCCGATCCACCCGGTAGCCCAGGAATCGGGCGCGGGCTTCGGCGTCACGGCAGGCGATGCTGACCCGGCCCAGTTTGCTGGTAACGATGCCCCGGCAGATCACGTAGCCGATGGCCAGGGCGAAACCGGTGGCGATGAACAGCCCCAAACGGGTGGCGTCGGTGCGCAGGTTGAAGCCGAGGATGTCGCGGAAGTCGGTCAGGCCATTGTTGCCGCCGAAGCCCATCTCGTTGCGGAAGAACGCCAGCATCAGCGCGAAAGTGAGCGCCTGGGTGATGATGGACAGGTACACGCCGGTGACCCGCGAACGGAAGGCGAGGAAACCGAACACCAGCGCCAACAGGCCCGGTGCCAGCAGCACCATGATGAAGGCAAACCAGGCCATGTCGAACCCGAGCCAGTACCAGGGCAGTTCCTGCCAGTTCAGGAACACCATGAAGTCCGGCAGGATGGGATCGCCGTAGGTGCCGCGATCGCCGATCTGGCGCATCAGGTACATGCCCATGGCGTAACCGCCGATGGCAAAGAAGGCGCCATGGCCCAGGCTGAGAATACCGAGGTACCCCCACACCAGATCCACTGCCACCGCGAGCAAGGCGTAACACAGGTATTTGCCCAGCAATGTCACGGTGTAAGCGCTGACATACAGGGCGCTGTCTTCCGGCATGGCCACGTGAAGGAAAGTCACGATGGCCAGGGCTGCAAACAGAACGCCCAGGAAAATCTGCGTGGATCGTTCACGCAAGGGTCGAGTCAACCACATACCTTAACCCTCCGCAGCCCGGCCTTTCTGGGGGAAGAGCCCCTTCGGCCGTTTCTGAATGAACAGGATGATGAAGACCAGCACAATGATCTTCGCGAGTACGGCACCAGCCCAGGGTTCCAGAAGCTGGTTGATGGTGCCCAGCGACAGCCCGGCGATGAGCGTGCCCCACAGGTTGCCCACGCCACCGAACACCACCACCATGAACGAGTCGATGATGTAGTTCTGGCCCAGGTTGGGGCCGACGTTGGTGAGCTGGGAAAGCGCCACACCGGCCAGGCCGGCGACGCCGGAGCCCAGGGCGAAGGTCATGATGTCCACACGGGTGGCGCGAATGCCCATGGAACGTGCCATGGCTCGGTTCTGGGTGACGGCACGCACTTCCAGGCCGAGGCGGGTTTTGCGCATGATCATCATCAGCGCGGCAAAGACGATCAGCGCGAACGCCAATACATAGAGGCGGTTCAGGGTCAGGGAGAGCGCGTCGTTGATCACCAGCGAGCCGCTCATCCACTCCGGTGTCACCACGGTGCGGTTCTGGGGCGAGATCACGGTACGCACCAGTTGCTGCAGGATGAGGCTGATACCAAAGGTGGCCAGCAGGGTTTCCAGCGGGCGGCCCTTGAGGAACTGGATTACACTGCGCTCAATGATGATGCCGGCGGTGGCCGCCACCAGGAAGCCGGCGGGAATCGAGAGAATCAATGCCAGGCCCGGCTGGCTCGGCAACAGTTGCTGCATGCCCCAGGTGGTGTAGGCACCCAGCATGATCAGTTCGCCGTGGGCCATGTTGATGACGCCCATCACGCCGAAGGTGATGGCAAGGCCGATGGCAGCAAGTACCAATACGGAACCCAGGCTGAGGCCGAAATAGAGGGTTTCGGCGGCGCGGTTGAGTTTCAGTTTCTGTTCGATCGAAGCCAGGGCCTGCTCGGCCTTGTCGGCCAGGGCCGGATTATCGCTGCGCACGGCTTCGTTCAGGGCGGCCCGTGCACGGGGATGAAGGCTGCCGGCCAGTACGTCCACGGCCTCAAGATTACCCTCACCAACTCTGTAAATGGCCAGTGCCTCTTCGATGCGGTTGCGCACCGAGGCGTTCTCTTCCCGTTCCAACTGCGCTTGCAGCGGCTCGACCAGGGAAGCGTCCACCTTGCCCATCATGTCCTGTGCGGAGGCTTCACGCACGTCAGGGTCTGCGGCGTTCAGGTCCAGCATGGCAAGAATGCCCTCAAGCTGGCCCCGTATCCGGTTATTGATGGCGATTCTGTCCAGCTCGCGGCGGGACATTTCGCCCATGTTCTCTCCGGTCAGCGGGTTGGCGATTTCCCAGTCCCGGCCCCGGTTATTCAGTACGATCACGACCTGGCCGGTGTCGTCTATCCGGCTCAGGCGGTTGTTGCCATAAGCTTCGAGCCAGCCCCTGGCTCTTTCATCACCGCTGCTGACGATGGCATTGATGGCCCCTTCAACGCGGCTGGCGGGCGCTTCTGCAAGGTTATTCAGCAAGGCCTTTCCGAGGTCGTCTTCCTGGGCGGAGGCCGGAAACGAGAGCACGGAAACCAGGGCGATAAGCAGCAATGTGAGCGATCGAAGGATGCTCATGATGGTGTCCTGTCGGTTGAAAGCGAGTTGCGGGGGCGACAACCGGGGCAGCATCGCCGCTCCCGGTTGTCTGTATTGCGCTGTTGGCTGCTGTGCCTTATTCGGCTTCTTCAGCCGCCATTTCTCCGGCAGAAGCGCCGCACTTGCCGGTTGCCGTGTTGAAGCTTCCGCAGAACATCGGCTTGCGCCAGTCGGCAATCAGGTCACGGGAACCCGGCAGGAAGTCAGACCAGGCATCGCCAGCCACGGTAGACGGGGTTTCCCAGACCACGGAGAACTGGCCGTTGTCCTGGATTTCACCGATCAGCACCGGCTTGGTGATGTGGTGGTTGGGCATCATGGTGGCGTAGCCACCGGTGAGGTTCGGTACGCTCACGCCGATGATGGCGTCTTTGACCGCATCCACGTCGGTGGTGCCGGCTTTCTTCACCGCTTCGATGTACATATTGAAGCCGATGTAGTGAGCTTCCATCGGGTCGTTGGTGACGGCTTCTTCGTTGCCGGTGTGCTCGATCCACTGGTCGATGAAGTCGTAGTTGGCATCGCTGTCCACACTCATGAAGTAGTTCCATGCCGCCAGGTGGCCAACCAGCGGGCCGGTGTCGATACCGGAAAGCTCCTGCTCACCCACGGAGAACGCCACCACCGGGATGTCGGAAGCGGAGATGCCCTGGTTACCCAGTTCACGGTAGAACGGTACGTTGGCGTCGCCATTAATGGTGGAGACCACGGCGGTCTTCTTACCGGCGGCGCCGAAGCGTTTGATGTCAGACACGATGTTCTGCCAGTCGGAGTGACCGAAAGGCGTGTAGTTGATCATGATGTCTTCCTTGGCAACGCCCTGGTCCATCAGGTAGGTCTCAAGGATTTTGTTGGTGGTGCGCGGGTACACGTAGTCGGTACCGGCCAGCACCCAGCGTTCAACACCGATGTTGTTCATCAGGTAGTCCACCGCAGGAATGGCCTGCTGGTTGGGAGCGGCACCGGTATAGAAAACGTTCTCGGAAGATTCTTCACCTTCGTACTGAACCGGGTAGAACAGCAGGCCGTTAAGCTCCTCAACCACCGGCAGTACGGATTTACGGGAAACAGACGTCCAGTTGCCGAAAATCACGTCCACTTTTTCCTGGGCCAGCAGTTCACGGGCCTTTTCGGCAAACAGCGGCCAGTTGGAGGCAGGGTCAACCACAACCGCTTCCAGTTCACGGCCCAGAACCCCACCTTCGGCGTTCTGCTTGGCGATGAGCATTTCGACGGTGTCTTTCAGCACGGTTTCACTGATGGCCATGGTGCCGGAGAGGGAATGGAGGATGCCGACCTTGATGGGATCTTCGGCGGCCGCTGCGTTAAGAGACATTGAGAGAGCCAGTGCTGACAGGCCCAGTTTCACGTGTTTTCTAATCGTCATGTTGTGCATCCTTTTCGGATTGATTGGTGTTATTGCCCCAAAATGCACCAACACCTCTGCATCAGCTGTTCCAGAATGAAAAACACGCCTTATTTTTCAGTCACTTAAACTCCATTTATCGATCAGTGATCGGGTGCCGGGACCACCGTTGACGCACCACGATGAATCGCCACTCGGCTAAGTGCACTATTGCGATGCGCCAGAGTCGCAGTGATACAATTCAATGGACTCAGAAAATATCCCTTTGTTTTTATGACGATTTTTATTACCTTGCCGCCTATCGTCCTGTCGCTGTCAAAAAACGGGGCAACCGCATGTTCAACTCTGGTGCCCAGGACCTTTAATCGTGCACCGGCGCCATGAACGGAAAACCTCATAAAATGCATGAGCATACGTTCAACTTTCACCTACCACTTTGATTACAAAACTGTAAGAGATATCGCACAGATGAGGGAGCGAATGTCCGATTTCTTGAGAATAGCTCCCATGTAGAATGGTCAACGTCAAGGATGAGAAGCTGGCAGGGAAAGCTGGCTCAGGGAAGATAACTCCAGGGATCGGGAGTTGCCCAGGGAATCAGGGCTGCAGGGACGAACAACAGGGAAGACGCGCACAGGATGTTGCGCAGCCTGAAGGATCAGGCATGGGGTCAGCCACGGGCTCAGGAGCATAAGGAATGTGTTCCTGTCCGTGCACTTCCCCATCCCGCCGGTTACCGTCTTTTCTATTCAACCAGCTCCGCCGCTTTTACGTCCTGACCAATAATCAGACACGTAAAATCACTCTCAGGAGCAACGCAAGCATGAAACGCACCCCTTTTATCGCCATGATGGTCCTTCTGTTCAGCCTGTTCACCGGTTTCGCCCACGCTGAACCCGCCACCATCAACATCAACACCGCCGACATCGAAACCCTGGCCAGTCTCAACGGCATCGGGCAGAGCAAAGCCGAAGCGATTGTGGCCTATCGCGATGCCAACGGTCCTTTCCAGTCCAGCAACGACCTGACCAACGTCAAGGGCATTGGTGAGCGCACGGTTGAAAAGAACGCCGAGCGCCTGACGGTCGAATAACGCTATTCGGGCAGTGGCCGGCTGCCACTGCCCGCTCCCAAATCACCAGCTACCAACCCACCCGTTTTCCGAGCACGCAGACTCCCCATAAAGTCGCCTGGCAACCACCAGGGCGCCGCCCTATTATTGTGGTTCAGAGAGACAATAATAATCGCGAGCGACGGCACTATGGTTGATCCCATCAAGGTTTACCCGGCCAAACCTTCCAAGGTCTATTTCTACGGCACCTGCCTGGTCGACATGTTCTATCCCGACGCGGGCATGGCCGGCATCCAGTTGCTGGAGCGGGAAGGCATTCAGGTCATCTACCCCGAAGACCAGACCTGCTGTGGCCAGCCTGCCTACACCTCCGGCTATCACGACGAAGCCCGCGCAGTCGCCCACGCCCAACTCGGGCTGTTTCCGGAAGACTGGCCGATTGTGGTGCCCTCCGGTTCCTGTGGCGGCATGATGCGCAAGCATTACCCGGCGTTGTTCAAGGACACCTCCGATGAAGTTGCGGCCGCTGAAATTGCCGGGCGGGTATGGGAGCTGACGGACTTTCTGGTGAACGTGTGCCACATCAAATTGGATGACCTGGGTGAACCCACCACCGTAGCCATGCACACCTCCTGCTCCGCCCGCCGTGAAATGGGTGTGGCGGAAGTCGGCCCCAAGCTGCTGGGGCAGCTAAAAAACGTCAACCTGGTAGAACAGGTTCGAGCGGAGGAATGCTGCGGCTTTGGCGGTACCTTCGCGGTGCGCCATCCGGAAATTTCCGGGGCCATGGTCAGCGAGAAAGTGGACACCCTGGTGGACACCGGCGCCAAAGAGTTTGTCACCACGGACTGTGGATGTTTGATGAACATCGCCGGGTACGCTGAGAAAAACCAGAAGCCGGTGACCGGCCAGCACATTCTGAGTTTCCTCTGGGAACGCACCAGCAGTGGAGGTGAACAGTCATGAGCGAGACAACACACGGCTCTTCACACCATTCCGCCCACCACATCGATGTGAAAGAGTTCCACCCGCGCGCCCGGGCGGCCATCCACAACCCGCAGGTTCGCCAGAACTTCCGCAAGGCGATGGACGGCCTGATGACCAAGCGCAAGTCCGCCTTTGAAGGTTGGGACCTGGAAACCCTTCGGGACTTGGGCGCCAACATTCGCATGCGGGCCCTGGCCAGCCTGCCGGATTTGCTGGAGCAACTGGAACAGAAGCTGACCGAGAACGGCATTACTGTGCATTGGGCCACCGACGGTGATGAAGCCTGCCGTATCGTACGCGATATCTGCGTGGCGCGGGACGCCAAGACGGCGATCAAGGGCAAGTCCATGGTCTCTGAGGAAATGGAGCTGAACCATTACCTTGAGGAACAGGGCATCGAGGCGCTGGAGTCGGACCTTGGCGAGTACATCGTGCAACTGGCGGAAGAAACGCCCTCGCACATCATCATGCCGGCGATTCACAAGAACACCGGCGAGATCTCCCAACTGCTGCACGACAAAACCGGCACCGACCTTTCCAACGACGTGGAATACCTGACCGCGAACGCCCGACTCCAGTTGCGGGAAAAATTCCGTAATGCCGACGTGGGCATTTCCGGCGTTAACTTCGCCGTGGCCGAAACCGGCACCCTGTGCCTGGTGGAAAACGAAGGCAATGGCCGTATGACCACCACCGTACCGCCCTGCCACATTGCCGTGACCGGCATCGAGAAGGTGGTGCCCAACCTGGAAGACGTGACTGCCCTGCTGGCGCTATTGACCCGTTCCGCCACCGGCCAGCACATTACCACCTACTTCAACATGATTTCCGGCCCCCGCAAGGCCAACGAGATGGACGGCCCGGAAGAGGTTCACGTGGTGCTGGTGGACAATGGCCGCTCCACCATCTATCAGGACGACGAGCTGCTGGACACCCTGCGCTGCATTCGCTGCGGCGCCTGCATGAACCACTGCCCGGTGTATACGCGGGTGGGCGGCCATACTTATGGCACCACCTACCCCGGCCCCATTGGTAAAATCCTGATGCCGCATATGGTGGGCCTTGATGAGGGCCGTCACCTGCCGACGGCTTCAAGCCTGTGTGGCGCCTGCGGCGAAGTCTGCCCGGTGAAGATTCCGATTCCGGACCTGCTGGTGCGGCTGCGCCAGGAATCCGTGGACGGTGACAAGCTGCACCCCGCCAAGGTTCGTGGCCATGGCGCCAAACGCAGTAGCGTGGAAGCCATGATCTGGAAGGGCTGGAGCTGGATGCACGCCAAACCAGGCCTCTATCGCCTGGGCACCAGCTTGGGTGCGCGGTTCCGCAAGCTGCAACCGGGCAAGATTGGCGCCTGGACGCAATACCGAACCGCGCCAAAACTGGCACCCAAAACCCTCCACGAACGGATGAAGGAGCGTGGCCAATGAGTTCCAGAGACGCCATTCTCCAGCGCCTGCGCAACCGCACCGGCGGCGAACTGACCGCCCCGGAATGCGATTTTTCAGTGCTTGATCGTCCGGACTGGAGCACCGCTGAACGGCTGGACATGTTCGAACGGACCATCGAGTCAGTTCACGGCGAAGTGCATCGCACCACGGAATCCGGCTGGATTGACCGGTTGGCTGAAATCCTTCGGAGCCGCGGCGCCCAGACCCTGCTGATTGCCAAGGAACATGAGATCGGCCAGGCCCTGAGAAGCGCCACCCAAAACCGCGAGGACCTGCCGCAACTGCTGGTGTACGACGAGCCCATCGAAAGCTGGCAGGAAGCGCTTTTCAATGAGGTGGACGCCGGCATCACCTCTACCCGGGGCGGCATTGCCGAAACCGGGTCGCTGATTCTTTGGCCGACGGCGGATGAGCCCCGGCTGATGAGCCTGGTGCCGCCCATCCATATTGCGATCCTGAAGGCCAGTGAGTTGTACACCACGTTCCACGATGCCATGCAATCCCAGAACTGGGCCGCTGGCATGCCAACCAATGCGCTGTTAGTCTCCGGACCTTCGAAGACCGCTGATATCGAGCAAACTCTCGCTTACGGTGTTCACGGTCCCAAGGAACTCATCGTACTGGTTATTGAATGATCCGAGGCGCATTACTGATTGCCCTGGCCGCCCTGCTCTGGGCGACCACGGGTATCGTGGCAAAATTCCTGTTTTCCGGCTCCGACCTGCAGGCAGTGACACTGGGCTTCCTGCGCCTGGCGGTCGCTTTACCCTTCTTCTTTGGGCTGATGCTGAAGGAGCAGCGCGCACTCGCTCGCAGTGCAACCTCTCCGCCAAAGTTCACCCGTAAAGCTCTGGTTCCGCTTTTGGCCCTGGGCTTCTTCCAGGCGGTCTATCAGGGCAGCTACCTGCTGGCCGTGGATATGACCGGCGCAGGTATCGCCACGCTGATTGCCCTGTGCCTGGCACCCGTGCTTGTCGCCATCATGGCGGCGCCGCTGCTGGGTGAGAAACCGGGCGTGGTGACAATGCTGGCGTTGGCTGCCGCCATTGCCGGCACCGCGATGCTGGTGATCAGCGACATGGACAGTGCTGGCCATCTTCGCCTCGGTGGTATTCTGGTGGCGGTTCTGGCCGCGCTGGTTTACGCAGGCTTCACACTCACCAGTCGGTACACCTCCACCGGCACTCCGGTGTTCACCACGGCGTTCATCTGCTTTTTTACCGCCGCGCTGATCCTGCTGCCTGTGGTTGCGCTGAGCGGTGGTTTTGACGGGCTACAAAGCCTGGAATTTTCGCAGTGGCTGATGGTGGCCTACATCGGTATTGTGCCGACCTGCCTGGGGTACGTGAGTTTCTTCAGCGGTATGAAGACAACACCGGCTACTCTGTCGAGCATTATCGTGACTCTGGAGCCGCTGTTCGTGGCCATGCTTGCGTGGGTGATTCTGGGTGAGGAATTGGGGGTGATCGGTATTGCCGGGGCGTTGATTCTGACGGCGGCGGTGATCGTGGCCTCTCGCAGCAGTGTCGGGAGTCGTCCCGACACTGCCTGATAACGCCGATTCAGGCGGTTTACTCTTCCTCTTCTACCCGGCGCTGCTTTTCGAGCATGTTCGGCTGCAGGATTTCGATCCAGTAGCCGTCCGGGTCCTTGATGAACGCCAGGCCCTTCATTTTGCCGTCGTCCGGCTTCTTGACGAAGTCCACGCCCAGTTTTTCAAAGCGATCGCAGGCACTGTATACGTCCGGCACCGCTACGCCGATGTGGCCAAAGCCCTGGGGCTCGTCGTTGCCATTATGGTAGCCAAACTCTTCATCGTTTTCGGTGCCCCAGTTGTGGGTCAGTTCGAGCATGGCTTCGCGGCCAAAGATGAAGGTGGTGCGGTGAGCGTCGTCGTTGGGGACCATGTTGGCCTGGCGGTCGTCGAGGTAGGCGAGGAAGTAGAGGGTGAATTTCATTTCCGGGAAGTCGAGTTTTCTGACGAGGCGCATGCCCATTACCCGGGTGTAGAAGTCCATGGAGCGCTCGGGGTCTTTGATGCGCATCATGGTTTGGTTGAAGACGTAGCCTTCGGTTTCGGGGACGGTTGCTTCGTGCAGGCCGGAGGCTTGTTCGAAGTGTTTGGGCATGGGAGCTCCCTTTTATGGGTTCAGGATTCAACCATTATACTTGCGTGCGTTGCGGGGAGATTTCAAGGGCAAAAAAAGGCCCCACAGTCAGAGACACAAAACCTGTGGGGCCTTGGAAGCTTTTTTGATTGCATGGTTGGGGGGCTGGTCCAAGCGGGTATGCCCCTCCCAGACACGCCGTTAACCCATCCATGGGGGCTCGGCATTGCCATCCCTGGCAATGCACGGTCTGGGAGGGGCATACCCGCTCGGACCGATCTGACTTTCCAGGTAACGCCTTTAGGCGTGTGCCTCCTGTATTTGTCTCGACTCACGCCAATTGGTGTTCTTCGCCTTCGTAGTACGCCTCTACCCTCGGGTTCATCACCTTTTTCCACAGTGGCGGGATCATGGCCAGGACCACCATGGCGGCGTAGCCGGCGGGGAGCTGGGGTGCTATTTCGTGGTGGCGGAGGACCTGGTAGCGGCGTTTGGCCCAGGCGTGGTGGTCGCTGTGGCGTTGGAGGTGGAACAGGAAGACGTTGGTGAGGAAGTAGTTGGAGTTCCAGCTGTGTTCCGGGCCGGTGCGTTCGTAGCGGCCGTTTTTGAGCTTGCGACGGTGGAGGCCGTAGTGTTCGAGGTAGTTGACGATCTCCAGCAGGTTGAGGGCGATGAAGCTCTGGCCGAGGAAGAACACGGCGCCGAGCCAGCCAAAGGCGACGGTGAAGGCCGTGAAGGCCAGCGCGGTGATGCTGTACCACCAGATGAGTTCGTTGCGCCAGCTGAGGGCGTTATGGCCTTTTTTCTCGAGGCGTTTGGCTTCCAGTTTCCAGGCGTTGATGAAGTTGCGGGCATAGGCCTGGGGCAGGAAGTTGTAGAGGGACTGGTTGTAGCGCGAGGACGAGGCGTCTTCCGGGGTGGAGACGTGCACGTGGTGGCCGCGCAGGTGTTCGACTTTGAAGCCGGCGTAGCTGACCAGTGACAGCAGGAAGCCGCCGGCCCAGGTTTCGAGTTTGCCGTCTTTGTGGATGAGTTCGTGGGCAACGTTGATGCCCAGGCCGCCAACGATGCCGACGGAGAAGATCCAGCCGATGCCACCGGCCACATTGAACAGGCCGGACGCCAGCACGAACATGCTCCACACCAGCAACACCGCAAAGGCGGCAACCCAGCCCAGGGTGATGAACTTGTAGAAGAGTTCGGTGTTCATGCGTGGGGTATCGGCTTCCTCGTCCGGGTTAAGGGCGTCTTTGCCCAGCAGCAGGTCGAGGATGGGGATGATGCCGAAGACGACCACCGGCACGCCCCAGGCGAACAGGTTGACCCATCCGGTGGCTTGCCCGGCCGCCAACAACAGGGGCGGCAGGGCCAGGGGCAGCATGGCGATCAGGTAGCTGTATTTCTTGAGTGTCAGCAGCACTTTCCGGCGGGCGGACTCGGTGCTCAGGATCAATGGTTTCGTACTCACGTGTTTTCCCTCATCGGCTGTTACTTTCGATCTGGGCGATCGCTTCTTGTTAACTGCATTATTGTCCTACAATATAACAGTCGTCAAGAAAACCGTGGTACTTTTTAATCACTGCATTTAGCAATACAGCCCCAATCGCGCTATCTCACTGTGATTGCTCCTCTGTTTCGGGGGCTCCGGCCCCATGCAGTTCCCGACGTCGGTGCCAGTAATTCATGGCCAGCAGTACCAGCATCGCGACCACACCTGCGACTTCCACTTGCAGGTCCGGGTAAAAGATTGCGATCACCGCGCCACTCAATGCCAGTCGCATCCAGGGTTTCATGTGGGTGAACAGAAAGCCTTCAAGCGCCGCTGCAAAGGCCGCAAGGGCGAGTATGGCGATGAAGCCGTTCCAGAGAACCAGCGGTAACGGCCCCCCTTCGATGATCACGGGGTTGAACACCATGAACAGCGGAATGAGGTAAAGGCCCTTGGCGAACTTCCAGGCCTGTACGCTGGTTTCCATGGTTTTACTGCCCGCGATCGCCGCCCCCGCGAAGGCGGCCAGCGCCACAGGCGGCGTGACGTTGGAATCCTGGGAGTACCAGAACACCAACAGGTGAGCGACCAACAGCGGGATACCGAACTCGTTGGTCAACGCCGGCCCCACCAGCACGATCAGTACGATGTAGCTGGCCGTTACCGGCAGCCCCAGGCCCAGAATCAGGCTGGCGATGACCACCAGGAACAGCGCCATCAGAATGTTGCCGTCGGCGAATGCGATCATCATTGATGAGAACTTGAGGCCCAGCCCGGTCAGGCCAACCACCGCCACCACAATACCGGCAATGGCGCAGGCAATGCTGACGGGAACCGCGTTGCGGGCACCAAGTTCGAGGCCCTGCAGCAGTTTTACAACGCCTTCACGCAGCGCATGCGTCAGGGCTTTTCCAAGCTGGTTGTCTGCCCGCCCCTGTTTATAGGCAAGGTACAGGCCGTTCAGCCCGGCGATACCAATGATACCGACTACGGCATAAAACCCGACCCGCATGGGGGAGATGCCCATCACCAGCAGGTACACCAGCATGATGATCGGCAACAGGAAGTACCAGCCGCAAGCCATCACTTCCCGGAGCTGAGGAAGATCACTGGAAGGCAAGCCTTTCATGCCCTGCTTCACCGCGCAGATGTGAACGAGCAGATACACCGTGGCGAAGTACAGCAGGGCCGGAAACACACTGACTTTTACAATGTCGAGGTAGGGCACACGGGTGTATTCCGCGATCAGGAAGGCGCCGGCGCCCATCAGCGGCGGCATGATCTGGCCACCGGTACTGGCTGCGGCTTCAATGCCACCCGCCTGGGCCGGACGAAAACCCAGTTTCTTCATCAGCGGAATGGTAAACGCGCCGGTGGTTACCACGTTGGCGATGGCACTGCCTGAGATGGACCCCATGCTGGCCGAGGCCAGAACCGCAGCCTTGGCGGGGCCGCCGCGCTGACGGCCCGTCGCCGCAAACGCCAGATCGATGAAGAAGCGGCCTGCGCCGGTTACTTCCAGCATGGCGCCGAACAGCACAAAGATGAACACGAACGTAGCAGCAACGCCCAACGGCAGGCCGAAAATCCCTTCCTGCCCCAAATACAGCTGGGCACCGATACGGTCGAGGGAGTAGCCGCGATGGTTGAGAATGCCCGGCAACCACTCCCCCAGCTCCGACAGCGGCCCACGCTGGCCACTCATCGCGTAGAGGATGGCAATCACACCGATCACTGTCAGCCCGGTGCCTACCGCCCGCCGGCTGGCCTCCAGCAAGGTGATGGTACATACCCAGGCCATGACAATATCGGTCTGGTTCCAGAACCCGGCCCGGCCGGTAATCTCATCGAGGAACCAGACCAGATAGAAACCGGATGCGCCCGAGGCTATCAAAAATCCGGTATCAATCAACGCCGTTATGGCGCCGCGCGGTCGGCCAGGCCGGGGCCCAAACAGCAAAAAGCACAGCATCATCACCAACGCCAGGTGAATGCCCCGTTGATAGAACAGTCCCAGCGGTTGAATACCGGCGCTGTATAGCTGAAACAGCGATAGGCCGATACCAATCAGTGCGATCAGCCAGAGCAGTGCCCTGGGCCCGCTCATTCTGGTCGGCTGCCATGCGCCATTGGTTTTCAGGTAGATGGCCGTTTCTTGACTCATTGAAGCGTGCTTCCTTTATCCCCTGCAGGCCGTACTCGAATCTCAACGAGTTTGTCAGCTGCCAGACGGCTTAGACTCACCACGCGCGAATCCACCTCAATGCGGTGATTCACCGACAAGGCGCCAACGCGCAGCGAGAGACGATTATTGGGTATGGGTACCTGCATATCGACGATGCGGTAGCCGTGGTCGTCATCCGACGTCAGTGTGCCCCGGCCACGGGTATGGCCAAGGCCGGCTGCAAAGTCCGGTGTGTGGCTACTGTCCAGAATCAACTGGTCCGCTTCCATGCGAAAGCAGTCCGTCACAGGAAACCCCTGCACCGAGTGATTCCAGATCAGGCACCACCGCCCGCCCTCGGGCAGGCCGAGCTGCACCAGCGACGTCTGACTGGTATCAGACACCGACAGTTGCCAGACCGCTTTGCTCTGGGCGCCAACTGCTGTGGGCCATAATCCCCACAGCAGTGACGCGAGCAGGCAACAGACCCTGCAAACCATGAACCGACGAATGATAACGACGGATTCCCGATTACTGGCGCAGTGCCTCCGGCACTTCTGCACCTATTTCCTCGTAATAGCGAATGGCACCCGGATGGAGAGGAATGGGCGTGGAATCCAGGCTGAACTCCACGGTGGTGTCGTCAGCGGCCGGATGGATCGCCCTCAGGGCCTCTACCTTTTCGAAGAGCAGCTTGGTGATCTTGTAGGCAAGATCTTCCGACATGGCGCTATTGACGGTAAGAACGTTGGGAATGCCGATCGTTGCAATGTCCGAATCGACACCCTCGTAGGTACCGGAACGCAGCTTGTAGGGCGCAAACACCGGCACTTCTGCTCTGGCGTTGGCGATTTCCTTCTCGGAGAGAGGTATCAGTGCAATGTCACGGGTGGTGGCAAGGCTGACAATAGAGCTTGTTGGCGGGCCAACACTCCAGAACGCGGCGTCGATGTCGCCATCGCGAATGGCATCCGCAGATTCATTGAAGTTCAGGCCACGCTCGTCGAAATCGTCGAAGCTCATGCCGTTGGTTTCCAGCAGGGCCTTGGCGTTCACTTCGGTACCGCTGCCCGGCGCACCAACCGACACACGCTTGCCAGCCAGGTCTGCCAGCGACGTAATGCCAGAGTCCGCCAGGGTGACAATCTGAATCGCGTTCGGATAAAGCGAGGCAATAGCCAGCACATCCAGCTTGTTGCCATTGAAACGTTCGCCACCGTTATAGGCCTGATGGACGGTGTCTGCCAGGGCAATCGCCAGATCCGAATCCTGACGATGAACCAGCCCCATATTTTCAACCGAAGCACCGGTGACTTCGGCAACTGCGCTGTACCCTTCAATATGCTGACTGATCAACTCCGCAAGGCCACCCCCGAGAGGGTAATAGGTACCACCGGTGCCGCCCGTGGCAATGGAGAGATTGGTATCCGCCTGTGCCGGAGAAACACCGATCAGCGCGGTCGCGCCCAGTGCCAGAAATAGCTTTCGCATGTTGCTCACCTCGTTTTTGTTGGATTAGCGTCGGGACGTGTGATCCTTTGACGTCATCATAGGATAGCAGCCCATTGCCAACTACTGATTCTTTCTGGCATTAAGGTTAATATCCTGTGGTATTTTCCAATGCCATCACGGCTTTGAATGTCAGGAGTACTCTTCACTCAATGGATTTCCAGGTCCCCAACACCCTCGCCGAGCAGATTGCCAACTACCTGGCTGAACACATCATGACCGGCCAGATAAAGCCCGGGCAACGCTTGCATGAGGCGACCACCGCTAAGGAATTGCAGGTAAGCCGGGCATCGGTGAAAGAGGCCCTGTATACCCTGGAACGCTGGCACCTGATTGAAATCACCCCGCGCAGGGGCGCGTCGGCCACCAAACTGGATGCGGTGCATGCCTCAGAGCTCTATGACGTGTACATGCACCTGCTGATCATGCTGGCGCGGCGTTTGTGTGAGCGTTGGCGGGAAGAGGACAAAACCACGTTGTTGTCAGCGGTTGGGCACGTCACTGGCCAGATGCAGCGCAAGGACGCCAATATCACGGCCATTGTGGAAGCGAGCTTTGAAGTAATGGACGTCTGCTGCCAAGTCGTCGGCAATCCCTACCTCACAGAGGCGCTGACCAACTTCAAGCCCGCTGTCAGCCGGGCTTACTATCTGAGTGCAGATCGATACCGGCAGGATCTGGACCGTACCGGCCGTTTCTTTACCAATCTGACGAATGCCATCCTGGCGCGGGATGCTGGTGAATCCGAGGCACTGGTGGCGGATTTCGGCGCCCATCAAAAGGCGCTGATCCAGCAGGCGTTGGCCCCTTCGGCCTGACCGAGTCTGTGACTCAACTCACAGACCCCCTTACCTATCCCACCTATCGTAACAGTCTGTAACAAACTCCTAAGTCCGCTGCGCTGGTCAGGTTGTCCCCTGCGGCTACACAACGACTGAGACCGGTCTGAAGCCGGCATAACAACAACGATCCGGGGCCACCATGACACGTCGAAACGCCCGCAAGCGCCTGAAACCGTTCAGACCTGCCCTGCGCAGGTTCTTTACCCTGAGCCTGACCGCCAGTCTATCATTGCCGGTGATGGCCGACTTCCGCCCACTGGACGACAGTACCCTGGGCAACGTCACTGGCCAGACTGGCGTCACCATCGAGATGGAAACCAGGATTGAGATGGACCGACTGAGCTGGACGGATGAAGGCTCGCTGAACGTCAATGGCGTTCGCCTGTCCGGTCAGAACGATACAGTGCTGGACAACCTCAAGCTGACGCTGGACATTGCCGGCCAGGATGAGGTGCTTGAATACGGCTTCTCCGAGATTGCCCGCCGCGCCGACGCCGGCCTTCTGGATGCCTCCAATCCGGATGTGGCCGATGCCCTCGCCCGCTATGCCGTGGGTGGTGGTTACGGCAAACAGTTCGATAGCGGTGACCTGGTGATTCACCTGGGTGCTACAGATTACGGCGACCCGACCAGCCTGGACGACTACCTGCAGGCCGTGGATTTCGAGTTGGCCGTAGACAGTGTTGAAGCAACCGGCTCCGGCGGTACTGCCAGCCTGTTCTCCAATATCATGCTGCAGGGTTATATCGGCCCTACCGATCTGGTGATCCGCAACCAGGGTAACAATACCCGTACGCTGGCCAATGGCAACGTGGTGTCTGGCTCGGAACTGCAGCTCGACACCCACTTTGAAATCACCAACGGTAATCTCAACTGGGATGCCGCCGACGTCATTCTAATATTCAACTTTGCCGCCGTTGGCATCGAAGGGCTGCAGATCCACAACCGCCGGGGCGATGACACCCTGGGCCACTTTGGGATGGCAAGTGCCACGGCGAAGCTCTCCCGGGGCACCAGCGCCGCTTCTGGCAAAGAAGGCCTTTCCATCCATGAGGTGGACTTCCGGGCCGACATCGATATGCCGGTGTTCAAAGTCGGTGGCACCAGTATCGGCTCCGTACAGTTCACGGATTTTGCCATTAAAAACACCACTATGATGGTGTATGGCCACTAGCAAGACACTGGACAAGCCCCCCGCCACCAACAGTAAACTGCCCGTCTCTTAACGGCGGGCAGTCCATGACCAACATCCCCGATCAAGATTATCAGCAGCGCGCGTCCTGGCGCAGGCTTACTGTTTTCAGCCTGATATTTATCGCCATGACCGCCGCCGGGCTCTATGCCGTGTACGACCAGTTCGCCGGGCGCAGCGTAACCTTCGACGACCGACTGGTCTCGCCTCAGGCGCTTGTTTCCATCATTGCCCTGCTGGTGGTCTACTTTGCGGCGGACGGGCTGCGGTTGCACTTCACCCTTCGGGCACTGGGGCACCGCCTGCCCTTCCCGGCGATTTTCCGGCTGGTGTTCATCAACCTGTTCTTCTCCAACGTGACGCCCATGGCCACCGGGGGTGGCTTCGCGCAGATCTGGTATCTCCAACATCATGGCGTGCCGGTCGGCCGCGCCACGGCGGCCACCACCATCCGCACCGTGATCGCGGTGATCTTTATCTTTTCCCTCACACCGGTATTCCTGCTCACGCTCAGCGCTCTGGACAATCAACCCCTGGTCGGTGAACTGGGGCCGGTGCTCGCGGTGCTGATCCTCCTGTACCTCGGTTTCTTCATGGTGGTGCTGTTCCGCACCCGGTGGCTGATTGCGCCGTTGGGCCAGCTTTTGAGCACGCTGCACCGGTTCCACCTGATGAGTGAACGCCGGCATCAGCGCTGGCAGTTCAAGGCCAAGCGGGAAATGCTGCGTTTTTCACACAGCTTCGGCGATTACCTCAATGGCCCGAAGCGGTTTATCGCGCTATCGGTGCTATTCACCTTCGTGTTCCTGCTCAGCCTGTTCAGTTTCCCTGCGTTGCTGATCTCGGTACTGGATTACGAGGTAGACTACCTGGTGAGTACCGGTTTGATGGTGGTAACCACCTTTGTGATGTATTTTTCACCCACACCCGGTGCCTCTGGCATTTCGGAAGGCGTGTTCGGCAGTTTCTTCCGGGACATACTCACGGCCAATCACCTGGTACTGGTGACCATTAGCTGGAGATTCATCACCATCTACCTCGGCATGCTGGCAGGCCTGGTGATACTGCAGCGGGAACTGGTGAAAAACAGGAAGCAAACCACATGAAACGCCGCCACCCGTTAAAAGTGCCGTTCTACATCAGCCTGACGATTGTTGTGCTGCTGATCGGGTACAAGGCCTACCTGAACCTGTTCGCGCCGGAGTTCGAGGCCGAGCACACAGAGCAGGTCGCACAGATCCAAGATACGCTCTCCGATGATGGCGGTTTCAGTTTTGCGGTTGTGGGCAACATCAATAATTCCGTGGGCGTGTTCGAGGAACGCATGATACCGGCCCTCAACCAGTCCGGCGTGGATTTTGTGGTGTCCGCCGGTAACGCGGTGAGTGGCGGCGGCGAGGACAAGTACCGGGCCATCCAGGGCACACTCTCCCATCTGGAGATTCCCTACCTGCTGACCTTTGGTGAGAACGAGTACGAGAACTTTGGCAGTTACCGGTTTTACGATTACTTCGGCCCTCACTTCTTCAGCATCAAGGCCGGCGGCGCCCGACTGATCTTCCTCGACAGCACCGGCAAGACGCCCTGGCGCTGGCAGATCCGCTGGCTTAATGACCTGTTGAGCCAGGAGCCCAACCGGCTGCGTTTTCTCTTCATCGGTCACCCGCTGCTCCACCCGGATCAGGAAGCCCCTTTCGAGCAGGATAATGATTTCCTGCACCCCCCTGAGTTCCGCTCCGCCCTGATGGACGCCATCGACCGGCACAATGTGGATATAGTGTTTTCAGCGAACCTGTCGCTGTATGCGGATCAGGTCGAGGGTGATACACGCTTTATCACCACCGGCGGAGCGGGCGGGCTGGTGCTGAACAACGACACCAGTTTCTACCACTATGTGCGCGTTGATGTGAACGACGACGGCGAAATCAGCCATTCGATGGTGCGTCTGGAAGCGAGACAACACCCTGTATTGAGTACCCTGGAATCCCTGTGGTTCTTCATCTACTCGCTGTTTTATGTGGGCTATGTAAACTTCATTCTGCTGGTGGCAGTGTTCGTACTGATCAGCACCAAGCTTTACACCGCTATTTTCGTGGCGAAAGACTACTATCCGGACTACGATCTGGACCCCCAGCCCTGGCTGTCGAAACCCTTGCGGGTGGCCATGTTCACCAACAACTACCTGCCGTTCATTGGCGGCGTGCCCATCTCCATCGTACGCCTGCGCAAAGGTCTGGAAACCCTGGGGGACATCATCCTCATCGTTTGCCCCCGCTATCGCGACCAGCCACGCGAGGAGACCAATGTGGTGCGGGTGCCCTCCCTGCTGGCTATGGGGGAGAAACGGGAGTTCCGCCTTGCCAACATCTTCCTGGCAAGAATCCGCCAACAGGTCAGAGCGTTCAAACCCGACATCATCCACCTTCACCACCCCATCTGGCTGGGCTCGCTGGGGCTGTTCGTGGCCCGGCGCCTGAAAGTACCGGCGGTGTACACCTACCACACCCGACTGGAGCACTATGCCCACTTCGTGCCGCTGCCGGGCAATCTGTTCCGCAACCTGATTTCCCACGAGCTGATCAAACGTTTCGCCAACAAATGCGATGGCGTGATTGTGCCCACCTACTCCACCGAGGAATACCTGCGGATGATCGGTGTGAAAAGCCCCACATTCGTTCAGCCGACGGGCATTGAGTACCAGAAGTTCCAGGAAGTGGACGACAGCGACGTTCGCAACCTGCGGAACTCCCTGGGCATCGGCAATGAGACCGTGTTTGTCAGCGTCTCGCGGCTGTCCAACGAGAAGAACATTGATTTCATGATCGACGCCATTGATGAGCTTCGCCGGCGGACAGACCGTCCTTTCCGGTTCCTGATGATTGGTGAAGGGCATCAGCACGAGCGACTGCAGCAGCGCATTGATGAACTGGGACTTCAGGATTGCTTTACACTCGTCGGCTCCATCCCGCCGGACGATATGGCCACCTGGTATCACCTGGGCGATGCCTTCCTGTTCGCCTCCAAGTCCGAAACCCAGGGTATGGTGATCCTGGAAGCCATGGCCGCCGGGTTACCAGTGGTGGCAGTGCGTTCCAGTGGCATTGAAGACGTGGTGCGCCACGGCTACAACGGCTTCAAGACGCCGGAAAAGCAGGACCAGTGGTGTGACCACGTGCAACAATTGCTGGAAGACGACACCCTGCGCCAGGAACTGGCCGAGCACGCACTGGCGTTCGCGGCGGACTATTCCGTCGAGCAGTTTGCCCGTGATATGCGGGAAATCTATGCCCTGACCCTGGCCCGATCAGCTTCCCGCTGAGTGATTCATCACGCCGCTTTCAACATTGGAGATGATCGGTCTAGACTGGAAAAGCGTACTTTAAAGGACCTTTTTCGATTCGGAGACTGACAGTGACAGGCATTCCCGTTGGTATCAGCACCTGCCTGCTGGGCAAGGAAGTTCGCCATGATGGCGGCCACAAGCATTCCCGCTTCTGCACCCAGGTACTTTCCCGCCATTTCGAGTTTCGTTCCATCTGCCCGGAGCTGGAAGCGGGCCTCGGTGTGCCCCGGCCGGCCATTCACTTGCGCGAATATCACGACGGCCTGAAGCTGATCGAAACCAAAGGCACGGCGGACCATACGGATGCCATGCAGGGATTTATCGACCAGGTTCTACCGACTCTGGCGGATTTGCGGGGCTACATCCTGATGGCCAAGTCTCCCAGCTGCGGCATGGAGCGCATCAAGGTGCACAATGAAGACGGCAATGTCACCCGCAGGGATGGCCGGGGCCTGTTTGCCGAGGCACTGATTCGTCGCTACCCGCTGATGCCGGTGGAAGAAGAGGGCCGCCTGAACGACGACATGCTGAGGGAAAACTTTATAGAGCGAGTATTTGCCTACGATGACTGGATGCAGAACGTGGCTGGCGACAATCTCACCGCCCGTGCATTGATCGAGTTCCATACCCGCCACAAGTTCCAGCTACTGGCTCATTCCGAGAAGATCTATCGGCAGTTGGGGCCGATGCTCGGCGACCTGAAATCAGAACCGTTGAAAGACATTGCTGACCGATACATCTCGTCGTTCATGGAAGCGATGACCCAGCGCGTCAGCCGGGGTTCCCACGTGAACGCCATGCAGCACCTGATGGGCTATCTGCGGGATGCCATGGCAGACGAAGACCGGCAGGTACTGATGGAGCAGATAGACGCCTACCACCGGGGCGAGGTGCCCTTGGTGGTGCCCATGACGTTGCTACGGATGGCCCAGCGGCGGGAGCCGGTGGACTATCTCAGCAGCCAGAAATACCTGACCCCCTACCCGGATGAGCTGGGGCTCAGGAATCGAGTATAACGCCTGGTCAGAATCCGTAGAGCAGTGACACGGACACCTGAGTATCGGTGTCTTCGGAGCCCTCAGGCTCATCTGAAACATACTGAACCAGATACGCAGCCTTCATTGACAGGTTACCCACAACCGTTGCCTGTATGGATGTTTCCGACTCACTGATGGTGTTGTTCTCCGACAAGCCGATTTCGGCACTCAGCTTCTGACGAAACAACGCAGTCTCAGAGAGGGCGTAGTCGAACTTTCCTGCCAAGCGCGCGATGGCTTCTTCCTCCTCTTGATTGCCGTCTGCTTCCGGTTCCTCGAGCCTGTTAAACCGATAACCGCCACCGACAGACAGATCAAGAAAAGAGCGCTTGCCACGTTGCCAGACCCGGTTACCGTAACCGGTGGTCAACGAGGACTGGAAGTCATACCCGGAAAAACGGTCGTCTTCATACGCTCCGCGTACGAACAGGTATTGGCTGCCCTCGAACTTGTAATCAGACTGCACTTCAGCGCTGTATTTTTCAGCCGTTGTGGTGTCATCGGTTTCGGAATAATATGAACGAAAATCACCGGTATTCCGCCACTCTGAAACTTCGTGGAGTAGGCCCAGACGGCCGTTGATATTGGTCTCCTCGGTGTTGCCGGACGTGACAAGCACACCCGCTTCCCCTTCACCTTCCCAATTGTCAAACTCAGCGCCAACGACCATCGTCGGCGATACCGTCAGAGTAATGATCGCCAGGGTTGCTCTGAACTGCATGGAATCTCCTTGATTATTGTCAGGATTTTGCGCAACGCTCTCCCATGGCGCTCTTGCGGGCCTGCTGTTCCCGCTCCGCCTTTTTCCGGGCTTTACGCTCCGCTACAATGCGCGCCGCTGCGCCACCTACATGGGCTTCGCCGCGCCGTTCTGCCAACCGCATTTGCCGCTCACGCTCGGCAAAACGGGCTTTCTGCTCCGCCGTCAACGAATCGATGCAACGGTGGCAACTCACGCCCGGCTCATATTCCGGGCGCTGTTTGTCTTCCTCGGTGATCGGCCGGCGGCACGCGTGGCACTGATCGAATTCACCCCGTTCCAGCTTGTGGTTCACCGTTACCCGGTCATCAAATACGAAGCACTCCCCGTGCCACAGGCTTTGTGATTCCGGGACTTCTTCGAGGTACCGGAGAATACCGCCCTTCAGGTGGTAGACCTCATCAAACCCCTGCTCCTTCAGGAACGCCGTGGATTTCTCACAGCGGATACCACCAGTACAGAACATGGCGACCTTCTTGTGCTTCGAAGGGTCCAGGTTCTCTTTCACATACTCCGGGAACTCACGAAACGTATCCGTGGCCGGGTTTCTGGCATTCTCAAAGGTGCCGATCTCCACTTCGTACTGGTTGCGTGTGTCTACCACCAATACGTCCGGATCTGAAATAAGATCATTCCACTCTTTGGGATCCACATAAGTACCCACGATCCGTTTCGGGTCAATGCCCTCCACTCCCATGGTGACGATCTCTTTCTTGAGCTTCACTTTGGTTCGCTTGAAGGGCTGGATGTCGACGAACGATTCTTTGTAGTCGATGCCCTCGAACCGCTGGTCAGCCTCCAACCAGGCGCGAATGGCATCCACACCTTCACGGCTGCCGGCTATGGTGCCGTTAATGCCCTCACGAGCCAGCAGCAATGTGCCGTGCACCTCTTTCTCCAACATCAGGTCCAGCAATGGCTGACGAAGGGCTTTGTAATCATTCAGAACTGCGAACTTATAAAGCGCGCAGACAACAACATCCTGGCTCATGAGTCTGGTTTCTCCTGCGGGCCGGACCGTAAATCCGGAGCATGGTTGATAATCGCCGACGGGCGCGAGGCAGCCATTCTAACGAATACGGACGAAGGAGAGTATTACGGGGGGTTACAGGGAAGTCATTAACAATGCCCGGCGCCCCAAAGGCGGCACCGGGTGATCAGGCTATGCTCAGAACAGAACAGCAAAACCCACGGAGACGCCAGAGATTTCTGCGCCATCCTTATCGATGTACTGCATGTACTCGCCGTTGACCTGAAAATCCTTGTTGATGTTCAGGTTGGCGCCCACGCCGTAGGAGATATCGGACTCAGATGCCGAGTCACTGAAAGAATTACCAAACCCGCTCGCGGAAGCCGTCAGCTCGCCCTTGGTAACGCCAACAATGGCGTAGGGGTAAACGGGGCTTTCATTGGGAAGGCCCAGAACCATGTAGCCACCCACCAGGTAATCCAGTTCAAGATCCAGGGATACACCGTTAAAACTGGTCGAGTCGTCCTTGGCGCCGAAACCGGCACGGAACTCCGCTGCCAGGTACGGGTTTATCTGCGCGCCGGCCTTGCCCACCAGGGCGCCCAGGTCAAAGTCTTCAGAAATGCCATCTTCTTCGTAGGTTACGAAGGCGTAGTTGAGGCCCACGTAGCCACCTTCCAGGGAATCCTGTGCAGCCGCACCGGATGCAAAAGAAGCCATTACTGCAAAGGCCGAACCCAAAACAATCTTATTCATCATTACTTGCTCCTTGATGAAGGCCTGCCCCAGGGCCTCAACTTCTTGCGTTTATCCGTCAATTTTAAGGGCATGTGAATGATAATTCATTTTGTGAGAAATTCCCCGGCCCCATCGAGTAGGAGGGGGAGTTACCTCCCCCGTCCTCTCACACCACCGGGCATAC
>OJDK01000158.1_pt1 | contig 43030 bp, 28 predicted proteins | sample 1592791 | NCBI WGS metagenome assembly OJDK01 (sample SAMN05416878, study PRJEB24817) | seawater metagenome | isolation source: Sea water | place: Canada:Atlantic | collected 2013-11
TAATGTATAAAGAAGCTAAAATTAAGTAAGCTTTTTTGTCATTGAAAAACCCAGTTTTGTTGGCTTGTAAGAGTTAACAATACTGGGTTTTTTTATGTCTGCAATTTGGATCTAAGATTCATGGTGCTGTTGGATTGAGGCTTTACCGACGAAGTGTCAGATTTTTATTCTTCTGGTGTAGAATCTCATTCAGTACTTTAACGCCATGAATACCAAAGCACCAACGCGTAAGAAAAAATCAGCGAGAAAAACAGAATGCCCGAACTTCCAGAAGTAGAAACCACCAAGCGTGGAATTGAAAAGTACCTCAAGGGCTATACTCTAGACGGCGTAAAAATTCGTCAGGGGCGCTTACGCTGGCCTGTAGGTGAAGAAATTCAGGCGCTGGAAGGTCAGGTGATCAAGTCAATTACTCGCCGTGCTAAATACATCTTGGTAGAGTTTGAATCTGGCTATGCACTTTGGCATTTAGGCATGTCAGGGTCATTACGCTTAGTCGAACCGAGTGAGGCGGAAAATTATGGCAAACATGATCATATAGATTGGCACCTGAGCAGCGGTAAGATTTTACGCTATCACGACCCTCGCCGATTCGGCGCATTGCTGTGGGTTGAAGATCCTGTGGATAACAACTACATCAATCACCTAGGTCCTGAACCGTTGAGTGAAGAGTTTGATGCCGCGTATTTGTACGAAAAAAGCCGCACGCGCAAAGCGCCGATAAAAACCTTTATCATGGATGGTAAGGTCGTTGTGGGTGTGGGGAATATCTACGCCAACGAAAGCTTATTTTTAGCCGGAATCAACCCAACCACACCTGCCGGTAAAATCAGCAAAGCCCGCATGGAGAAACTGGTATCACATATCAAGCAAGTCTTGGCTGCTGCGATTAAACAAGGTGGCACTACGTTAAGAGACTTCGTTGGTGGTGATGGCAAACCGGGTTACTTTGCCCAGCAGTTGAATGTGTATGGTCGTGGTGGTGAAGAGTGCGTGACCTGTAAAAAGACCTTGAAAGAGATTCGCCAAGGTCAGAGGGCGACGGTGTACTGCCCTGCTTGTCAAAAGTAGGATGTTGCCCTAAGGGGCAACCTACAGTGTTTGAGCTCAGTGCGAAAGAAGATCGCTAAGACTTAATTGCCGCCCAAGCTCGCCCTAATAACTCATACCAAGAGCGCTCTGTTTTCATCAGAGCGCTAGTCTCTATTTTCCAATTTGAAGATGTTTCCTGTGCGCCAAAAAAAGCGGGTGCGGGTATTGGCTCCAGCGCTTGGCCCTCAATACTTTGCTGCTCAAACCATTTAATTGAGCGCTGCATATGAGACGCCGATGTCACCAAAGCAAAGGATTTTCCTTTGAGGAAAGGCCCTGTTAGTTCAGCTTCTTGCTGAGTATCTTGAGCGGTTGGAAATAAACGTATTTTATCTTTTGGAACTCCTAAGCTTAAAGCGATTTCCCCAGCCACTTCGGCATAAGGTCGGCTTTCATCACCAGCATAACCTGATAACAATAACTCGGCTTCAGGGTTAGTTTGCCAAATTCGATAACCTTCCATTAAACGATACAAACCCGTACCGCAAAGCTGCGCCATTGGTGGAATTTCGTCGCTAATAGTATGGCAATTTCCTAATACCACAATCGCATCAACAGGCTGCGTAATATCAAATTTAGGGTATTGCTGCTCCAAGGGATAGAGCACAGAATTAGCAAACGGCTGCCAACTGAATAGCATCAATAACGCGACACCAGTAAAAGCGATGGCACGGCCAATATGGGCGCGCCAATAGCTAAGCATTAAACCCAATAAAATAATTAAACAGCAAAACGGCAGCGGCATTAACCACATGCTGATCAGTTTTTTGAGGATGAAACCTAATTCCATTATTTATTCCGTGACCAGCTCAGAAACCTGTGATTTACCAAAGGCTCTTGGGTCAGAAGCGGCGGTGACTTCGCCACTGTTCTTATCCCACAAAATAGCCTGCATATTGCCGTATTCGCGGCCGATGTTTTTCAGCTTGTGGCCTTTGCTTTCTAAAGCATTAATTTCGGCTGCGCTGAAGGTATTCGGTTCATGCTGAATAACATCCGGTAAATACTGATGATGGAAGCGAGAGCGGCCTACCCAGTCACCCACGGGCTTGTTATCAAAGTGTTCCAGCATGCCCAGCATCACCATGGTGATAATACGACTGCCGCCTGGCGTACCGATTAATGCGACAGCATCATCATTTTCAACAAACGAAGGGCTCATGCTTGAAAGTGGGCGTTTATTCGGTGCAATGGCGTTGGCCGCATTACCCACTAAGCCATAAGCATTGGGTTCGCCAGGTTTAGCCGAAAAGTCATCCATCTCGTTATTTAACACTACACCGGTATTCGGAACAGTGAACGCCGAGCCAAACGGCAGGTTAATGCTTAAAGTAGCGGAGACGCGGTTGCCTTCTTTATCTAGCACCGAAAAATGTGTGGTATGAAAACCTTCTTGAATATTCTTTGGGCCTTTTAAACTTAAGCTGCTGGTGGCTTTGTTCATATCGATAGATGCCGCATAATTTTTTGCGCGCTCTAAGCTGATCAGCTCTTGTGTGGGTACTTCAACAAAATCTGGGTCGCCTAAAAACTCAGCACGGTCTTTATAAGCGCGGCGCATAGCCTCAACAATCAAGTGCGTTTTATCGGCATTATTCAAAGTACTCAGATCGTATTGTGAAAGCATATTCAACATAGCGGCAATGGCGATCCCTCCCGAAGAAGGAGGCGGTGCACTGACGATTTTATGACCCTTGTATTCAATCTCAATTGGATCGCGTTCAATAATGTTGTAGTTGGCGAGGTCATCTAAGGTCCAAATGCCATTCGCGGCTTGAACGCCAGCTACTAAACGACGTGCGCTTTCGCCTTTATAGAAACCATCAAAGCCTTTATCGGCTACTTGTTGCAGTGTCCATGCAAGATCAGGTTGCTTGATGACATAGCCAATTTCAGGGATTGCTTGGATCTCGCTCAAAAACGTTTGAGCGCTGGTTGGGTAGCGCTTAAGGTTATCAAGACGGTAACCGACTAACTTTTGAAAATGATGATAAACGGGGAAGCCTTCATTCGCTTGCTGAATGGCTGCAGCCAATGTTTTCTTTAACGGCAGTTTGCCGTAGTGGTCAGTCAAATGAACAAACGCAGCGGCTTGCCCAGGAATACCTGCGGCGAGTGCGCCATTGACGGCCGCGTCGCGATTAACACTGCCATCTTGGTTAAGGTATAAATCCGCATGCGCTGCAGCAGGGGCTTTTTCACGGGCGTCGATGAAGATGTTTTTATCAGCTTTGGCATCGTGTATTAGCCAAAAACCACCACCACCAATGCCTGCGCTGTAAGGCTCAACCACTCCTAGAGATGCGGCAACAGCGACTGCGGCATCAAACGCATTACCGCCTTGTGCAAGAATATCCATGCCGGCTTGAGTCGCCAGAGGATGTGCACTGGCAATAGCCGCTTGGCTGGGAGTCGATGAGCTTGTATTGGCTGCAGAGGCTGTTTCATTATTATTGGTTTTAGTTGGCGCACACGCGCTTAAACCAATAAGGGCCGATAAGGCGATGGAAATTTTTAGGGTATTAAGTGAGGAAGGTAGCATTGAAGATATTTCCTGAGGGCAATATTTTCAGCTACCTTGGCAAGAACTTGTCATTAAGGCAAGTTCTAAAAGATTTCTCTAGCAGATGGAAAAGAATTAAATAGATTTGCCGGTTAGCAATTCGTACTTAGCTTCTAACTCTTCTTTGCTTTCTTCATTTGCAGGGTCAAGCGGAATACAGTCAACAGGGCACACTAATACGCATTGAGGCTCATCATAATGACCAATACACTCGGTGCACTTCGCAGGATCAATTTCGTAAATTTCTTCCCCAGGAGTGATCGCTTCGTTAGGGCACTCCGGTTCGCATACATCGCAGTTAATGCATTCATCTGTGATGATTAATGACATGGTCTTTTCCTTACGCTTTTTCTTTTAAGGCTTTAGCAACCGCAGGGTGAACGAATTTGCTGATATCGCCATTAAGGGCAGCAATTTCACGAACCAGTGTTGATGAAATATACGAGTAATGCTCAGCCGGTGTTAAAAACATGCTTTCAACATTAGGCGCTAATACACGGTTCATGTTGGCCAGTTGGAATTCGTATTCGAAATCCGATACGGCACGCAAGCCACGCAAGATGATGTTCGCGTTTTTTTCTTGTACAAAATCAGCCAGTAAGTTGCTGAAACCGACGATTTCGACGTTGTGTAAATGCCCCAGCACTTCGTTCGCTAGGTCAACACGGGTATCGATGTCGAGGGTCGGTTTTTTCTTTGGGTTATCAGCAACCGCCAGAATGATGTGGTCAAACATGCGCGCGGCCCGCTCAACCAAGTCTGTATGTCCGTTGGTGATTGGGTCAAATGTTCCAGGATAGACAACTATGTTCATTATAGTGGGCTCATCATTCTGTTAGTTGAAAAGTTTATAAGTTAAGCAAAAACTCATAAATTTAAAAAAATAGGCACGGTATTTTAACCGAAGTGGCTAAAAAACGATAGCGCACTGTGTGCCTTGGCTGCACCGAAGATGTAGGCAAAAGAAGCTAAGGCGGCAATAAAGGCCCAAGTCTTACCTTGTTTAATCGCGATAATGCCAAAAGCAATATAGCCAACAAGACCTAATACTTTTGCGGTTAACCAATGATCGGTTAATGGATATTGGCCAATCATTGTGCATAACCAAATAGCGAAGATTAGTAAAAAGGTATCAATAATGTGAGGCAATATTTTAAGAATTTTATTGCTTTTGAATGCTGGCTTAAATTTGAATAAAGCAAAGCGAATGATAAACAACAAAATGCTTAGGTAGGCTATGCCAACGTGTGAAGCCTTGAGAGCGGTATAATCCATGATGTTTCTCTGTATATTCTCTAAATAGAGAGGTGACTTGGGAGTTTGAGTATGACTCGCTGCAAAGTACCTTGTTTGGCCTACATTGCCAAGTGTCTTTGCTTTGGCTGACAAGTCATAGGCCAAGCTGTAAAAATACTAAGGCGCTTGAGACTGAATCGCCGTGACGATTGTCAGCATTTTCTTTGGGGTAAACGGTGGTTTGATGAAACCATAATAATTGCCTTCGGGATTAAGAATCGCAATGTTGGCACTATGATCCATGAGGTAGCCCAGCTCAGAATCAACTTCATTACGTGCATTTTTTCGTTCCACTTTTGCATAAACGGCATTCAGTTCGGCCGCAAAGCTGCGCAAGGACGCTGGGTTACCCGTAAAGGCGGTAAAGCTAGGGTCAAAATAGTCCATGTAGGATTTTAACTGTTGTGGTGTATCACGCTCGGTATCAACACTCACTAAAACAATCTGCGTTTTAGACTGCATTTCAGGGCTTAACTTTATCCACATCTGTTGCATAACAGAGAGAGTGGTAGGGCAGACGTCGGGGCAAAAGGTGTAACCAAAAAATAAAAACGACCACTTGCCTAAGTTTTCATTCTTACCCACTGCTTGGCCTTCTTCATTAATAAACGGGACGTCAGAAACGTCAATTGCCTCAGGGAAGATAAAAGCATCGTTAGCCGATAACTGCTCTGATAAAGACGGTGAGTTAGTGGCGTTATGTGATAGAAACTGCCAACTTATAAAGCCCGCTAAGACGAGAGCTGCTAGGAAAAAAGCGAACAAAGGTAAGGCTGCTTTCTTTGTTAGCGGGGTATTATTATTTGCTGACGACATAAACATTCTCAATAAAGTAAACTAGCCACCGGTCACATCATACAGAAACAGTTTCCATCATGCTGCAACTTCAAAAACGCATTCTACACCTCGCTTGGCCAATCATGTTGAGTAATATCACGGTACCTCTATTAGGATTGGTGGATACCGCTGTACTTGGGCACTTGTCTGAAGTGAGCTATTTGGGTGGTGTTGCATTAGGTGGCCAGGTTGTCACGTTATTATTGTGGAGCTTTGGTTTTTTACGGATGGGAACGACCTCGTTAAGTGCTCATGCAACGGGGATGAGCCAAGCGAGTAATCGTCATTCGTCGAGTATAGAACGTGTACTACAAAATGCTTTATTAATGGCGCTTATCATCAGTTTTCCGCTGATGCTATTTGCCTTTTTAACTCTAGAGCACATTATTGCCTTTATGGGAGGCAGTGAAATCATTCAAGTACTTGCCGTTGAGTATGCCAGCATTCGATTGGCTGCGACCCCCGCCATTCTTATTCAATACGTACTTATTGGTTGGTTTATTGGCCGTGGTGAAACCAAAGTGCCGTTAATCATGCTCATCGCGAGTAATAGCTTAAATGCCGTGCTGGATATTATTTTTGTTTATGGCTATGGACTCACCAGTGATGGTGTTGCTTGGGCGACTTTATGCGCTGATTATTTCGCCGCAAGCTTAGGATTGTATTGGGCGTTCCGAACAGTGCGACAACAGCCAAACCGTTTGCCTTATCGCTGGCCAACGTGGCATGAGCTAACACCTCTGATCAATATTAACCATCAACTATTTGTTCGCACGCTGTGTCTATTAAGTGTGTTTGCATTCTTTACCGCTCAGGGTGCTCAACAAGGAGATTTAACCTTGGCGGTGAATGCCATCATGCTAACGTTATTGCTGCTGATCTCTAATGCCTTAGACGGCTTTGCGCATGCGGCTGAAAGTTTGGTTGGGCAAAGTTTAGGGGCTAATAATGTACGGCAGTTACGTAACAGTATCTGGTTAACAGGAACCAATGCCTTAATCATTGCTCTTATTATGGTGGTAGGCTTTGCGTGGCAAGGCGACAACTTGCTGGGGCTGCTCACCGATCAGCCAAAAGTCTTGGCGATGGCGATTGAATATAGCCCGTGGTTGATCTGGCTTCCCTTAATTGGCTGCAGTAGCTATTGGCTGGATGGGGTCTTTATTGGTATGCAAGCCAGTGCTCAAATGAGAAACGCCATGATATTGGCAGCTCTTGTTATTTTCTTGCCTGTTTGGTTTTTGACACAAGAACTGGAAAATCATGGTTTGTGGTTGGCCTTTTATGCGTTTTTATTAGCCCGATCACTGTTTATGGTGCCTTCATTCCTGACAATACTGAACAAACATCAATTATTTACCGAAAAAAACTAGCGTGTGCGTCAAACTTAACTATACTTTTTTCATGACGGTAAGGGAGCGCAACTAACCTACTGTTTTTAAAGGGTTTTTTATATACGCATAACAATCGGTCTTTAATCAGCTGCGGAAAAATAAAGTTCACGCCTCGATCACTGAATGTTTAGTGAACACTTTAAAGACATTTATACAGCGCTAACCGATAAAACTTACTTATTTTAAAGTAGTTGGAGATTCAACATGATGAACACAGAAGCCTTACAACAATTGATTCAAAAGTCCGTTACTGAAGAACAGCAGACGGGTGAGCTTCATCAACTATTGCAGCAGCGTTTAGAAACGGTCGAACGTATTGTTCAGCTACCGGAAATAGAAGCGCTTGAGCGTTTATACGAATTTGTCATTCGTTACATTCAACAAGTTCCGCAAATGCTAGAAGACCTGCACCAAGGTGCGGTAGAAGCGGGATTACTTAATTACGTTAGCCCAATCCTAGAAGTGGTTGAAGGCTTTTTCATGGCTCCGCCAAAAGAACTGAATTCAGATTCTGGTTTGGTCGCGTTAATGGATGAGGCGTTTTTAGCGCATCGTTTATTCGAAGAAGTAAACGATACTTATATTATGCGTGTCGGTCAGCCAATGATTCCGTTTGATATGACGATGTCGAATGTCATTGTGCATTCGTTAATTGGCGAGCCGTATGCCAATGATCTTGAACAGGTTGTTATGGTCGCGACCAAAGGCATCTTCGGTGAAGAGAAAGCGTATGAGAAAAATGAAAAGTTCTTAGCCTTCATGGACAAAAAAGATAACGACAACTTAATAAAAATTGCGCAGCGCTGGCCTTGCATGTCGACTCAAATGGGTCTTGATAGCCACCTTCAATTTGCCTAAGGCATCGTTAATTTAGACTGTCGGCTAAAAACTCATACAGCGCTTGAATACGAGCGCTGTTTTTTAAATCTTTGTGGTAAACAAACCACAAACCTTCAATCCCTCGCTCTATTTCAATATCCAGCTTCTGCAAATGATCATGCTTGCTGGAGTGGTGAACACCAATTGGCCCAATCGCCATACCCTCTATCACGGCATTATGAATATCAGGAAAGTGGTTACTCTGATAGATAATTTGATCGTCATTAATGTGTTTAAGTATCTGTTTAATAAAAGGAATTTTACGCTTTTCATTACTCGGTAAGGCCCATAAATGTTGATTATATTCACTCACGTTAGCGGGAATACCATGCTCTTTTACATAAGAGTTCGCTGCATAATAATGGATCTCGGGCGCATTCAGTTTTTTCACAATTAAATCAGGTTCGGTCGGTTGCGCCCCTGCTCGTAGGGAGACGTGAGCTGCACCTGTGGCTAAAGAAAGAATGTCATCGGTAGCGATGATATGAATACGCAGCTTAGGATAAGCCTGACGAAAGGCTTTTAAGGCAGGGTTAAGCAGCGGAGAAAAATCACTGAGTGTGGTAATTCGTAAGTTACCACTAATATTCTTCTCGGCGCTGGCCATTAGGTTTTCTAAACGGCTGAAGCTTTTTTGAATCTCGGGCAGCTCTTTAACCACAAGCTCACCCGCGTCGGTCAGCTGATAACCCCTTTGGTGGCGAATAAAAAGCTTTGTACCTAAACTTTCTTCTAAGCAATTTACGTGGCGAAGCACTGTTGCATGGTTCATATTTAATAGTTTACCGGCCTTGGTCAAAGTGCCCGACTTGGCGACTTGATAGGCGATGCGAAAATCATCCCAGCTGGCTTGCGACATGAGAATACCTTAAGTAATTATGCAATTGTTCATATATGCACAATAGTTTCCCTTTTTTGCCTATATTTCAACAAAAGGTTTCAAGGTACAGTAGATTTATTAAAGTTTAGACACCTGATCTGGATGCTATCGCTAAATACCAAAAGCCTGGCCCATACGGTAGGCATTATAGTTAGATAATAGTGCATAGGTCTAAGGGCTAGAACGATTAAGCGCTAGCAAACGGAGTTATTATGGTAAAGAACAGTAAAAGCAGTTACGGATGGGTCGCCATCGTTTTACATTGGCTTATGGCTTTGGGTATTTTTAGTATTTTCGGTCTAGGTTTATATATGGTTGAGCTAACCTATTATGATGCTTGGTATCGCGGGTCTCTCGAATTGCATAAAAGCATAGGTTTTACTTTATTACTGGTTTGGATCGTGAGAATCAGTTGGCGTTGGTTTAATACCAGCCCAGAAATCAGTGGTAGCCCAATAGAGAAAAAAGCGGCCCATATCGTACATTTATTTTTATACGCTGTGATGCTGGCATTGATGGTCACAGGGTATTTAATTTCGACAGCTGATGGACGCGGTATTGAGGTATTTGGATTATTTGAAATACCGGCAATGTCGATGAGCTTTGAAAACCAAGAAGATATTGCAGGTGATATTCACTGGCTGCTTGCTTGGAGTTTGATCTTAATGGTGGCACTGCATGCCATGGCTGCTATTAAGCATCATGTGATCAATAAAGATGATACTTTATTAAAAATGATTCGCCCAAAAACTGACTCTAATTAACTGACTCTAATTAAAAAGATTCATAATAAAACTATCCTCAGGAGGATGCATGAAAAAATTATTACTAACAGCAATTACAACATCGGCTCTAACACTGGCGTCATTGTTTTCAGTATCAGCACAAGCAGCAGATTATAAAATTGATACTGCAGGCGCACACGCGTTTGTTCAGTTTAAAATTAAGCACTTAGGTTACAGCTGGTTGCTAGGGCGATTTAATACGTTTGATGGTGAGTTCTCTTACGATGCAGCAGCACCGGAGAAATCTGAAATTGAAGTTGTAATCGAAACTGCCAGTTTGGATTCTAACCACGCAGATCGTGATAAGCACTTAAAAGGCTCTGATTTCTTAGACGTTAAAAAATTCCCTAAAGCGGTATTTAAGAGCACAGGCTTTGAAGTAAAAGATGATAATAGCGCTGTTGTTACAGGTACCTTTATGCTTCACGGCGTTAAGAAAACCATTAGCTTTCCAGTTGAAAAAATTGGCGAAGGTAAAGATCCTTGGGGTGGCTACCGTGTAGGTTTTGAAGGTAAAACAACATTGAAGTTGGCAGATTATGGTATTACGTATAACCTAGGTCCAGCATCAGCTCATGTAGAAATTGAGCTATACGTTGAAGGTATTCGTCAGTAAATAATTGCTTAGAAGATTTTCTATAGACACAAAAAAGCCCGGATTACCCTGGGCTTTTTTGTGTCTATAGCAAATTGCAATACCGAGTGTCGGATAACCAATAAAAATAATAATATAGGTTGAAAATCATGATCAAATTATAGACAATGCGCGCCTCGAATGGATGTAACGGATTGTATATTAAATGGAGTGTATAAAAGTAGCACTAGGCCTATCACTGGCCTTAGCTTTTAGCCACAGCAATGCTGAAATTATCGCAGATGGATCAACCGATACCTCCATTACTATTGATAGTGCTGGTCGAGAAGTGATCGATATCGCCCCAGCCAATACCAGCCGCATCAGTCATAACCGTTATACCCAATTTAATGTTGATCAAAAAGGCGTGCTTTTTAATAATCGTCTTGCCGCTGCACGCACCATTATTAATGAAGTAACTGGCATTAATGCCTCTGAGATTAATGGCGATATTAGAGTTCAAGGAACTCGTGCCCATATAATCATTGCTAACCCTAATGGAATTAACATTAGCGGAACCACTTTTTATAATACCGGTGCAGTAGGTCTTACTACAGGGAGAGTGAGTTATATTACTCGGCCAACACCTTTAGGTGGAACGCAAGATAACCCAGTTATTACCACGAATGAGGGGACTATCTCGGTAGGTGCAGGTGGCATAGCAGGAGTCATGAATCGTTTAGATTTGATTTCAAAAAACATTGTCATCGAAGGTCGTATTAATAATGAACACGAATCCCCATTCTCTAGCCTCCATTTATTAGCAGGGCAATCAACCACAGAGTTTAATCCTAATCTATCAATTGCTGATGCTGGTGGGCAATGGTACGACACTGAAGCTACGCCAGGAGCTGAGAATAATAATTTTGCCATCGATATTACACGTCCAGCTTCAATGCTTGCCAGTAGTGTACAAATTGTCGTAACCGATAAAGGAGCGGGTGTTCGCTTACTCGGAGAGAGTATTGCTTCACAAAATAACTTCACGATTACCGCCGATGGACATATTCAAATTGAAGGCGAAGTAACCGCCGCTGGAAACATAGCACTAAATGCAACGACGGCTGAAGTCAAAACAACGAGCGCAACACAAGCTAAAATAGAATCTCAAAATGCAGCACTAACCATCAATACCAGTGCAGGTTTTAACAATTCAGGTGGCTTATTGAGTGGTGCTATCGCCGATGAAACGAACGACGCATCTAATGCAGGTATCACACTAAATATCGGTTCTATCTTCACTCAATCAACTTTAGGTGAAACAGATACTCAACGTGGCGTATTATTCTCACTCACCGATATCGATATTAATGCAGAAATAGTCAATAACTACGCAGGGCGCATACTATCAAATACCGGCATGACGTTGGATGCTCAAGCATTCAATAATACCGTACTTGTGGATGATTTTGAGGGGCGTGGTGAAGAAATTACACACAAATACGAGGGTCGTCGTTTGTGGTATATGGGGTTCTTAGTTCGAGAAAGGGTGTATGAAACAAGGCTCGATTATGGGACACCTATATCCGGACGATTCTCTTCAGAGGTAATCGCCACAGCGGGTGATATCACAATTAATGTAGAACTATTGAACAGCATTGGTTCAGAAATTACCTTGAATGATGGCAGCTTAACGATCAACGCCGACATTATTCGACATGAGGCCGCTTTGGCTGGGCGAGCAAAGTTAAGCATGCGTTGTGAGCTAGGAGGGTGTGATCGCGGTGGCTATTCAACCATCGATTTAATCGGCGGTAAGTGGCAAGCCAGCGGTAATATCAATTTAACCGCGACGACAAGTATCGATAACATCGGCGGAACATTTTTAGCCATCAATGATTTATTGTTAACGAGCCCTTCAATTAAATCGGCTTCTGTTTCAACAGTCGATGTATTAACGCGTAATCAAGGTCTGCGTAGTTTGTTTTTACATGACGATGCACTCTGGGTTCAGACAGATCAAGGAGGGGCCTTATTAGCCAATATGGGGCGTCTTGTTATTGATTCGGAAAATGAGGTTATTATCGATGGTGGTTTACATAATGCAGGAGCAGGCATCGAATCAAATGTGGCTATCAATACCGTGCGAGAACCGACATCGACGGATTTAATGATCCGTAAGCATGGCGGAATATTGAGTGATATCTTCTAATGAAACTAATCACTTTATTTTTAGCCTTAATGACCTCAACGCTGATCTATGCGGCCGACCCCAAAGTAGATTTTGCTGAGAAATTTTTACAAGACGAGCTCATTAAGCGCGAGCTGGAATTATTACAAGAAAAACAGACGCAAATAGCAGCGCCGATGAAAGACGAGTCGATTCCTATTGAAAGCCCTTGCTTTGATATTAAAACCATCCAGCTAAAAGGTAATACGCTCTTATTGCGAGACGATATTGCACATATCGTATTACCTTATAAAGAGAGATGTTTGGGAAAAAATGGCGTTAATCAGCTAATGGCGAAGCTGACTACGGCATATATTGATAATGGCTATATTACCAGTCGAGTGTATATCCCCCCTCAAGATTTAAATACGGGAATATTGGAATTCATCGTTATTGAAGGGACACTAGAAAACTTCTCGATAAATAATAATAGTGCTGAAGACCGACGTAAACTCTGGTGGGCCATGCCACCGCAAAGAGGAAATTTTCTAAGCATTACTGAAATAGAGCAAGGCGTTGATCAGATCAATCGAGTTCCATCTGCAAATGCAAAAATGAAATTATGGCCAGGCCAAGAAACAGGTTCAACGCATATACAGGTATTAAATGAAGTCCAAGATGAATTTCGTGGCAATTTAGAATGGAACAATGAAGGTCAAGCGAGTACGGGCAAACAAAAAATTCGCTTTGGAATGGATGCGGATAATATTTTTGGCATTAATGATATCTGGGGCTTTAATTTTATTGGTAGTAAAGATACGAATGCTGTGACATTAAATAATTCATTTCCTTTTAGAAACTGGACATTCAATGTATCGCACAGTTATTCTGAATATCTAAATATATTACCTGGCAATACCGACCTGTTTGGCCAATCAAATACCAGCACGCTAGGAACAGATTATCTAGTATATAGAAACGGCAAAAGAAAGGTTAACTGGTCGACTAATGTAACGGTTAGGCGTTCAGAGCGTCGACTTTTAGGGGTAGAATTAGCACCGCAAAAACTAGTGCCCATCAGAACAGCAATCAACTTATCTGAAAACTTACCCTGGGGCTTTTATTCCTTAGAGGCCGGAGTTGTGCACGGAACTAAATTATTTGGTGCGAACGAAGATGCTTCCAATATTCAAAAAGAAGAACCTAAAGCCCAGTTTAATAAACTCGATGGTCGCTTCACTTTAGTCGCCCCAACGGTTTGGTTTAGCTATCAAAGCACTTTAGCATTCCAAGTAACCGATGACTTACTTTATAGCTCAGAACAAATTCATATCGGCGACAAGTCAACGGTTAGGGGCTTTGATACGACTGCGGCATCAGGAGAGAAAGGCTTTTATTGGCGTAATGACTTTACCTTTAATACTCGCACAATAATCTCAACTTTCGGATTAAAAGATAATGCACCTTGGTTACGCTACGGCAGTATTTTCACGTTTATCGATGCTGGCTGGGTAGAGCCTCGATTAATAAAGCGTGCAGATAGAGCGGCTGGAACAGGGCTTGGCCTAAGAGTTAATTACAAAGATATTTCTGCAAGTATTACCTGGTCGAAAGCAATAGAGTCGCCAGAAAAACAAAATTCAAACGAAGCGGTCTATGCATCGCTTCAATTAAAAGTATTTTAGTAGGTAAGTATCATGGATCGATTTAGAAAGTCATTATCAGAAAGTTTAATAACTCGATTTATAAGTTATTGCTTAATCACACAACTGATTTTTCCACCGCTGTGGGTTAACAATGTTTATGCCGCTTTGGTGACTGATCCTCACGCGGCTGTGAGTTTTCGGCCTCAAATCGATAATACCTACAACATCCCTGTAATTAATATCGTAGCCCCCAACAATACGGGCTTGTCTCACAATAAGTATCAAGATTTTGATGTCGACCTTAATGGACTCGTTTTTAATAACTCTTTAGTAACGGGTAATTCACGTCTAGCCGGAAGCATTGTTGCGAATCCATTATTTGGTGGCCGCACCGCCAGTATTATTTTGAACGAAGTGACAGGTGCTTCTGACTCAGAATTAAAAGGATTAATGGAAGTCTTTGGTGATAAAGCTAATGTAATTATTGCCAACCCTAACGGTATTACCTGTAACGGCTGTGGATTCATCAATACCCAACGTGGAACCTTAACCACTGGGACACCTGATGTATCGCAAGGGAAATTACGCTTTGATATTGACGGTGGTTTAATTCGTTTTGAAGAAGAAGGCCATAGCTATCGCTCCTTTATTGATGAAATAGATGTTTTGTCTCAATACATAGATGTGAATGGTGACATCTCGACAAAAGATCGTTTAAGTTTGGTTGCGGGTCGATTCATATTTGATTACTCAAAAAGTATGGCAGGAGGATCGCTTACAGAGTGGGTTGAACCTAAGGCCTATGATGCAGCTAAAGGGTCAGAGCGAGCCCTAGCCGTTGATGGCACTATTTTTGGCGCTATGCAGTCAGGCCAGATTGATATTATGGGAACAGAGCAAGGCTTAGGGGTGAAAGCTGATGGTTACTTGTTTGCACAAGCCGATGACTTATTCATTCAATCTGCAGGTGGTTTGTCGATCAATAACGCCGATGCCGTGCGGGAAATAAAGCTATCAGCAGAAGATGACATTACCATTAGTGCTGACCTTATCGCCAATCTAGCAATCAGTGCAAAAGCGGGTGCGATAGAAACCACAGAAGAAACAAATCTTATTGCTAATAAAATTGACCTGAACGCTGAAAAAAATATTCATCTAAATGGTGAAATGAAAGCTTTAGAGTTAAACGTTGAGGCAGAGACTATTGTTAGCGAAGCTGACTTACTAGCGATTAATGCACTGGCGATTAATGCAAAAAAAGAAGCAATCTTCAAAAATTCAGCGATTGGTGCTACAAACGCAGACATAAAAACGATCGAGCTAGAGATTCTAAACGCAAGTTTTAATGCTCCCACGCTTAGCATCGAAACCGAAAAAACATTGATTGAAAACGCAACTATAGAAGTCAATGACCTAACTTTTAACCTTGGTGATGCCATCACGAATAACTTTAAGTTATTTTCAGAGATCGCGACGATCAATTATGAAAATTGGAATGATAATAACAGCCAATGGAATATTGGAAAGTTAGCACTAAGCGGAAAAAAATTAACTAGCCAAAATGGCAGTTGGTTATTTAATGACGGGAGCATCAACGCCACCGATTTGATCTTAAAAGAAAGCACCTTATTCTCTTATAATGCAAATATTACAGCCGCGAACTTAAGCTCCAATAACAGTGCTATTTATACCGAGAAGCTAACACTAACTATTTCACAAGCACTCAAAAGTATTGGCGATCGTTGGAGAATATTACCTTTTAGTGAGCAAAGTGAAATATTAGACGCAGGTACGCTTAAGTTAACCGCAGCGGCGTCTGAATTTACAGGCTCAGTGATTCAAGCAGATAATTTATTATTAAACAGTGGGCGTAGCCAGTTTAGTCAAACTGACGTTTTTACCAATACAATCAGTATAGAAGGGAATGAATTAGTTACAGATACCGATAGTCTGTGGGTCGCCAATAATAGCGTTAACTTAAGTACGACGATTACAGATCTTAATCATGCAATTAAAACATCTAATATTCAATTGGAAGCGACTAAAGCAGATTTATCAGGTCGTTGGTTGATTGCCGAAAATTCGACTATTAATTCAGCTACAAGTTTAAACATAGCAGGTCTAGAGTTATCAGCTGATTCACTGATCATGAGCTTCGAAGATGGTGTTTGGGATGATTTGGTAATTAAAAGCAGTGCTAGCAATATTACGGCTAAAAATACACTGAGAGTTTCTAGCGGTACGATAGAAAGTGGGCAATTATCGGTAGCGGCCGATGTGTTAACTCTTGATGAAAAGACTTGGATAGGTGCTAACAATACTAATATTACTGCTGATCGATTAAACAATTCAGGTACCTTATTAGCAGCAGGTGAATTGCAGTTAAATACTCGAGAAATAATTAATAACGGAGTAGTCGCCTCTTTTGATAAATTAAACATCACCAGCAGCGAAGCTCTTAATAACCATGGCAAGATTATCTCCGATCAGCTTGTCATTGACTCGGCAAGAATAACCAATACAAATAGTATTAGTAGTGAAAACTTTGAGTTGAATTATCAAAGTTTAGAGAATAAAGATAAAGCCGTTATCGTTAGCAGTAATGCAATGTACACTGCAAAAACCAATACTGCGAATTTTGCAAACTACGGCACACAAATAGCGAGTGACTCAATACAGTGGCTAACAGAAGGCGCGTCAAGTGGTCGTTATATTAATGCAGGCCTATTAACGGGAAGTAGCCTTAACTTTACAGGACTAAATCAAGTAACTAACGGTGTATTAATTGATGGTGTAATGAAAGGTACAATGCAAGCAGTTGCTAGTAGTGAAGAAGAGGGAGCACAAGGTCAGCTATCAATTGGAACTGAGGCGTTTACCCAGCTGGGGACTATAGAAGCTGATGATATAAATATTAATCGAAATAGCTTTCACAATGAAGGAAAAATATTTACAGAAAAACTAACCGCAACCATCAAAGATGAGTTCAAAAATAGCGGTATCCTAGCGTCGCATACCATTGATTTAAGTGCGGCTGAGCTAATAAATTCTCAAGGCTCTACGATAAGTACAAATGATCTTAACCTTAATCAGATTAATGTTAACAATGCAGGGAAATTAATTGCAGCGAATATCGCGCTGTCCGGAAATGAAACTGCAGCCTCTTATTTTATCAATACTGATAGCGGTCTATTAATACAGAACGCTCTTAAAAGTGATGGCGATTCTCCAGTAGCGCTGGGTAGTGTATCTATTTCTGGATTCAATACTTTTACAAATAGAGGGCTAATTGAAACGGATGCACTACTGTCTATAGGCAATATTACTGCCTTCAATAATGATTCTAATGATCTATCAAACCTTGATAGCGCCGCTCGAATAGTGAGCGAATCTGGAATCAAACTATCCAATATCGGCTCATTAAAAAATAGTGCAATTTTAGTGTCTGATGCTATCTCGATAAAAAGTGACAACTTCAATAACTCAGGAATACTGGGGGCCGGCGAAGCCACTATCGAGGTCGCACAAGGTGACTTAATCAACAGCGGAAGAATTTATCAGTCAGATCTACACGCTAGCGACAGTATTAGAAAGCAGACAAGCACATTAGAAAATGAATTCAAAATAAAGGCTAATGGTCTAATTAATAATGAGACCTCCTCAATTGAACTGGCAAAAGGCAGCATTGATTTAAAGGAAGGTAACTTAATCAATAAAGGCTTAATTGGCGAAGTTGAAAAAGTAGGAACTACGACAGGACTGTCGATAGTTAACATCCAAAATTTAGAGAATCACAACGACATATCGATATCAGAAGACTTGCTCATAGCGAATGTAGGTTCCATTAACAATATTGGTGAAGATAGCTACATTAAAGCAAATAAGATAATCGGCACGGGTCTGGTCAGTGTTAACAATGAAGGTAAGTTACTTGCTAATGAAATGATTCAACTTGAAAGTGCAAGCATCACGAATGCAGATAATGCCAATATATTTTCCAAAGAAATTAAAATTAATACCACATCATTTACTAACAACTCGCTGATAGGCAGTGAGCTTGCTATAGAAGTTTATGCAACAACCTTAATTAATAACGCTCTAGCAGAGATTTACAGCAATAATGACAGTATTAATCTAACGGGTACTGAAAGTGTAACCAATAAAGGCAGTATTCTCGCCAAGGTTAATCTATCAATAGAGTCCGCGTTATTAAGTAATAACGGCATAATGAATGCCCAAAACAAAATTGATATCAATCAGCGTTCAATAGGGACTATTGAAAACAATGGATATATTTTTGCAGAAACTGTTCATCTCGGTAATGAGACTAACCGTCAGATAAAAATAAGTAATACTTCAGCCAGTTTTGAAAACGTAAAAGGGGAAGTTGTTCTAGGGGGCATTCAAAGTGGCATTGGTGGTTTAGAAATAATTACCAGTGAATTGGTTAATAGTGGACAGTTATCAAGCGACAATGATTTATTAATTAATTCAGAGCAATCGATGACAGGAAGTAATGCACTGACTGGATCCTTAGAAACAAAAGGACGTTTAACATTAAATACCTCCGGCCTTGATGTAACCAGCAGCGCAAAAATTATTGCGCTAGGCGATGACAATACAATTATTATTGGCAACGATTTTAATAATGATGGACTGGTTTCATTAAACAATAATTCAAGCATTAGTAGCGGTAATTTAAACAATAGTGGAACCTTGTCTGGCAACACACTGGATATCAATATTACAGATGATTTTTCCAATAGCACGGTCACTAGCCAGCTGTATGCGGATAATTTGAATATTGTAACGAACAGCCTTAATAACAATGGTTTGATTCAAGCCAATAAAGCATTAGGGATAAGTGCTGCCACGGATGCCGTCAATAACAATCAAATTTTATCTTTGGAAACGCTAGTGATTAATGGCGGTGAAAATAGCGCCGCAGATTCATTAACAAACTCAGGCACAATTTCTAGTAAAGCCCTAAGTTTAGCGGCAACGACTCTGACCAATAATGGCGATGCCATCATTACTGCAGAAACGGCAGATTTAACCGCCACCACAATCAGCAATGCCGGAACGTTGTATCAGTTAGAAAGTGATACTGCGGATGCCGCGTTTAATATCAGTTCACAAACGTTAACTAATAATGACAGCAACGCCACCATCGATATTAAAAATGGCTTATTTAACCTCAACACATTAATCAACCAAGGGTTAATCCGTGAGCGTCAAGACAGTTCATTAGATAGTGATCAGCTACGCCTAACCAATGTTAAAACGCTAAACAATAGCGGCGAATTGATTCTCTATAATGACTTAATATTAACGGACGCAAGTCTGATTAATAGCGGCGAAAATGCGTATATTCGTACCAACTCGCTAACCACAAATAAGCTCACTGATTTTAGCAACAGTGGGAAAATAGCCGCGCAGAATGTCTTAACCTTAAACAGTGAAAAAGCCCTGACAAACCAAGGCGAACTTGTTGCGAATCAGTTTACCGCTAATACTCAGCAAGACTTCACTAACCAAGGCTTAGTACAGGCGACAACACAATTAGAGATCAACGCCCAAAATATTAGTAATGAAGCGAGTGCAGAAATATCAAAAATAGGCACGGATACAAATTTAGAATTAAGCGCAATTGGCCGTATTAATAATGCCGGCAATATTGCCAGCAAAAGCGGCTTGAATGTAAGCGCGAATGATATTATCAATAGCCAAAACATAAGCTCTAGTAAGACCACAACGCTACACGCCAATAGCCTTAATAATACCGGACTTATCTACGGTACTGATCTTAATGTTGGCAGTAATGAGCAGTTTATTCGCCAGACCCGTGATGAAGTTCGCCCAGAAGCAGATGTTGGCCTAGAGCTTGAAGTAGAAACAGGAGGCCTAGTCGCAGCCAATACATTAAGTCTTTATACCAACGGACTAATGAACGATGTCTATCGTGCGTCGACTATTCATTTAGAAAGTAATGCCGATTTAACCTTGGCGGGTGATATCGCAGCTGAAAAACACATAAATGTCATTGCTGAAAACTTAACATTAAATAAAACCGGAAGCATTTATATCGGTGATAGCGAAAGTGAGAGCCTATTTTCAATGACACAAGCATTGAAAAATGAAGGTGATATCTCATCAAAATCGACATTATTAATTAATGCCACAGATATAAGCAATATTGGAGAAATTAAAACCAGCAAACAATTAGCGATCAATGCTAATACTATAAATACAACGGTAAATTCATTAATCTCCGCTGCAGATACGTTGCATATCTCAGGTTCAGGCGCGAGCAATAATGATCAAGCAACAAGCTTGATCACCAACGGCGACATCATTTCTGATAAATCGCTATCGATACAGACTGACCTAATAACGAACAACGGTAATCTACAAAGTGCAGGCAATTTAGACATTACAGCACAGACACTAAGTAATGCTAAGAATATTCAAAGTAATAAGCAGCTTAATATCATAGCGAATGACATTACTAACCAAGCGTCGGCGCAATTATCCAGTATTGAAAGCCTAATCATTAATGGTGCTGTTAATAATACTGCAGACTCATTAACAAACTCAGGGACAATCTCTAGTAAAGTTCTAAATTTAGCGGCGACCACACTGACTAATAATGGCGATGCCATCATTACCGCAGAAACGGCAGATTTAACCGCCACCACAATTAGCAATGCTGGAGCGCTGTATCAATTAGAAAGTGAAACGGCAACGAGTGCTTTTAATATCACGGCTCAAACATTAAACAATAACGACGCAAACGCGGTTGTTGATGTGAAAAACGGTTTGTTCAACCTCAATACCTTAATCAACCAAGGGTTGATTCGAGAGCGCCAGGAAAATGCAGCCGATAGTGATCAGTTGTTATTAACCAATATTAAAACACTGAATAATAGTGGCGAATTAATTCTCTACAGCGACCTAGCATTAACCGATGCGAGCCTGATAAATAGCGGCAACGATGCATATATTAGAGCAAACGCGTTAACAGCCAATAACCTAACTGAGTTTAGCAACACAGGAAAAATAGCTGCGCAACATGTCTTAACCTTAAGCCGTGACCAAGGCCTAACCAACCAAGGTGAACTTGTTGCAAATCAGTTTACGGCTAATACGCAACAAGACTTTATTAACCAAGGTTTAGTACAAGCGAATGCTCAGCTAGAGATTAGCGCCAGAAACATCAGTAATACAAGCACAGCAGAAATATCAAAACTGGGTAGTGATAGCGATCTTAAGTTGACTGCAACAGCTCAGCTTAATAATGCAGGAAATATTGCCAGTAAAGGTGGTTTGAAGATAAGCACAGATGATCTTGTTAATAGTAAAAAGATTAGCTCTAGTAAGACGACGACGTTATTAACAAAGAACCTAGACAATACAGGTTTAATTTATGGTAACAATCTTGTTGTAGGTAGCAACAGTCAGTATGTTGCTGAAACCAGACAAGGGATACGAACAGAAGCTCAAGCGAGCACGGGAGGCTTATTCGCAGCGAATACATTAACAATGTACACCCAGGGGGTGCTAAATGATGCCTATAGCGCGAATAGACTTTCCATATTGAGTCGCAACTTCCTAAATATTTATGGGCAAGTTAAGGCAAACCAAGATGTAGATATTACAGCCAGTAATTTAGTGCTTCGTTCAACGGGTAAAATTAATGTAAATCTAAGCTCAGCAGAAAGTGAGTGGAACATAACTAGAAATACAATAAATTATGGAAAAATCACAGTAGGATCAAATTTAACGATTAATACAGGCACGTTGAAAAATAGCAACGACCTTAATGTCGCAAAAGACCTGAATATATCGACCGACTCATTTGATAACACATTAGGCGCCAAAATTATTGGAATGGGTAAAATTGGCCTTACATCATCAAATAATAGCAATTTGAATTCGGCATCAAATTCAGGAGTTATCAACTCAAATTATTTGGCTATCAAAGCAAATAATTTTGAAAATAATAGTAATGCAGTTATCGTCGCTAAAGAAGCTGATATAGAGATATTAGGAGCCTTGAATAATGCAGGAGGCATTTATCAAACAGCAGAAAATGAAACCTTTAAAGACAACGAATTCAATATATCGGCTTCAACGATAAATAATACAAATGCAATAGTCTCAAAAACGGCCAGTATACAAATTGGGAAAGGTTCTATTAATGTTGAAGAACTCACCAATGATGGACAAATATTTGAGACTAAAACTAATAGAGAAAATAGTGATGTTTTGGCAATAAAGGGCCTAAAGTCACTCACGAACTCGGGCAATATTATTGTTGAAAGTAACTTGGTATTAGAGAATTCGAAATTAGTAAATAAAACGGATTCAGTGAATGGAAACGAACCTGCTTACATTCAGGCAGGTTCAATAACAGCTCATGGATTAACAAGCTTTGAAAATGATGGGGTGTTAGTGGCTGATGACGAACTATCCTTATCAAGTCAGCAGTCTTTACAAAATAGCGGTGAACTAGTTGCTGGTGCCGTAGTCATTGATACAGCAGGTACTTTCAAAAATCTAGACACAGTAATCTCGCAAGGTGTTTTATCAATTAATGCAGAAAAAATTGTAAATACTCAGGATTCGTCAATAGTCGCGAAGGGATCAAACCTTACTTTATCGACAGAAAAATACTCCAATAGTGAAAGTAAAATAGATAATGCAGGTCTAATTGCCAGTGCTGATAATCTCACTATCAAAACAATTTTACTGAATAATAAACAAACCATCAGCGCTAATGGTGATGGCGTATTAAGGGTCGAGCGATTAGATAACCAAAAATTAATTTTTGCTAATAACTTAGTGATTGGGTCTGTAGGAAACGAAGTGACTCAAGAGCGTGATGGCATTCAAATCTTTGATCCTACTAAGCAAGTAGGTTTAGTCGCAACGAATTCACTAACCCTCTATACCAGTGGCTTAATGAACGATGTCTATCAAGCAAATTCTATAAATATTAATAGTGATAACTCTCTTGAACTAGCAGGTACTATCAATGCAGGTAAGCAAATTAATATCAATGCTAAGAATTTAACGCTTAATCAAGCCTCATCGGTGAACATATCTGGAGATTCCTCATTTGATTCAAGTACTTGGGATTTGTCAGGGGAATTTGAGAATAATGGGAATATTAATTCGACATCAGCATTAAGTATTTCTTCCAATAGTTTCACTAATAATAACGATATAGATGTCGGAGGCAGCTTCTATATCAATAGTAATTCTATAATTAACTCTAAAGAAACCATTGGCGATACTGTTGCCAATCTATCGAGTAAAGGCCTGCTGAACATCTCTGGAGTGAACGGATCGAATAACGATAGAGCAGCTACCTTTGTAAATGACGGGGAGATTGTTGCTGATGCCGGATTTAATTTATATTCTGATTCTATCGTTAATAAAAACAATATTAAAGCAACGGGAGATAGTGATTGGAGATTTTCTAGCTTAAAAAATATTACCGAGTCCGCTGAAAAACCTAGCAGAATATCTGTTGATGGTCATTGGACTTTAGGAACAGCTTCAGACCGAGTCGGTACCGTTGATAACAATGGAAAGCTGTATGGTAAGAGTATTAACTTATACAGTAATGATGATGTAGAAAATAATGAAAGTTCACAACTTGTTGCTTATGAAGGTAGCTTATTAATAGACACTCTTGGAAATATTAATAATGACGGATCGATTTATTCGAAGAATAATTTCACATTAAAATCAGCCCTTAGCATTAATAATAACGCCACTATAGAAAGCGTCAATGATGAAGCACCAGCGAGTTTAATGTCAGCAATGGTGGTTAATAATGGCAATGGATTGGATAAATCTGGGACAATAAAAGTTGCAAGTGATTTAACCCTATCGGCTGAGATTTTTAATAATAATAGCTATGAGTTTGGTGACTTCATCGATTATGAAAAAGTACGCTCATACAATTGGTGGACGTCTAGACAGTGTGTTGGGTGTAACGGTGAAACAAGATTTTGGGCTAACGTTACGTATCAATCAGGACAATATAAGAAACGTGAGGCTAGTAAAATTGAAGTAGGCGGAACCTTAATCGGAGACCGCGGTAAATGGTACAATACTTCCTCAACTATAATGGCTAATGATATTGATATTAGCGGACTTTCGGATATAGAAAATAAAATATCAGGTGCTGCCGTCACTGAAGTCAGTTTGCAATTTTCTCTAAAATTATATAATAATAAAAAGGCATATAGAGACACTTTAAATAGCTACAATAGTAATTATGATAAGATTGCTGAAGAAATTTACAAATCTGGTAACAGTTACTATTGGAATGTGATCGATGGTTTAGGAATCATAAATAGTACGAGAGGAGTTGATGCAAATGTTATTATTTCTGAAGATAATCAGGCATTAATTACAGCTAAAACTTTGACGCTTGGAAAAAATACGAACATCAAAAATGAAGGCGTAATTAAAGTGATTACGTTTGAAAAAGAAGAATTAGAGGATGTATCTAAAGCAAATCAAGTTAATAAAACAGACGTAAATAATACGGATACTAATCTTGCAGATTCAGCAACAACCGGCGAAAACCAAACTGGTTCAGAGCATAATGAAAGCACAAAAAATATTGTTATTGGCTCAAACCAGCATATATATGATGCAACAGTAACCAGTAGAAATGAAGGCGCAACAACGGGCAGTGATCGAATTATACAAATTGATCAACCTAATGGCCTTGAACTAAATTCAGGATCTGTAGCAGATTATGTATCCACCGCTATAGATCTAATCTCAGCTCAAACTAATGACGGCGCGAGTCAAACTAATGACAAAATAGTTAATTCAGGCCTAGAAGTTGTAAATAAAGACAACGTCGAAGCTGGTGTTGCAATAGGCAGTGCCGCTAGTCTAGAAGGCTTAGACGCAACAAGTGACCATGTAAAAGGCAGCTTCATCAACGGAGCAGATGGCTTAGTCATACAAGTAGCCAATCGTAAGCCAACAGCAAGCATCTCTTTATTATCCTTTATCATTCCAGGACTATCGTTTGATGCACTCAGTGCCGCCTCAGTTGCAGGTGGCAAAACACCAGAAGAAATTGCGGCTCAAGTCGCCTTACAAGCCCAGCTAGATCTTCTAGAAAGTGACAAAGAAAAAAATAGCGATACGATCAAAGGTCAATCTAATAGCTACAATACCCAAGCACCTAGCTTATTCGATTTAGACGAAGATATTTTGCAACGTATCATTGCCGACACCGAATACGAACTCTCTCCAGAATATATTTTCGATAAAGTCGACCCAGACAAAATTTTAGACACAGAACCAAAATTTTTCTTAGACCCTTACCAAGAAGCACAAGCCGTCACCCAAGCAGCCTTACAACAAACAGGCACCGCATATTTCTCCCCTGATTGGAGCACCTCTGCAGATCAACGCAAAGGGCTTTACGATAATACCCTCGCATACTTGGGCACTCAGCAAGACGTCACACTGGGTAACGCGCTAACCCCAATGCAGGTTAAGCAATTAGAACAACCGATGATCTGGTATGTTTCTATGGACATCGGTGGTCAGAGTCAGCTAGTGCCAACGGTCTATTTACCCGAAGCAACACTAGCCCAAATCACCACACCATCGGCAGGAACGATTATTGCCGACAGTATGGATATTGATGTCGGCGAATTTAAAAATACGGGTGATATAAAAGTCGCCAACTCTGCTCGTATTAAAGCGGATGTGATTACCAACCAGCGCAACGTCATGACGTTTGGTGATAGCACAAACTACGGTGCCATTGCAGGCTCCGGTGGCAACATCAGCGCAGGTAATCTAGCGCTAATAAGTAGAAGCGATATAAACAATAATGGCGGTATTTTATCGGCGCTAAATGGACTAACCCTAGACGCTCAAAAAGACATAAACCTGAATGCGCTAGAGCTAAAGCAACGTTCTCAGCAAGGTAAAAATATAACTGAATCCACCGACTACTTGTTAAGCCAAATCAATGCAGGCGGTGACGCTACGTTCAAAGCTGGAGGCGATTTTAACTCGCAAGCGGCACAAGCAAAAATCGGTGGTAATGGCATTTTTGATGCAACCAATATCAACTTATTGGGCGTAACCGAACGTGATTATTCCAAAACAGTTAAAAAGAAAAAAGGCAACTTTAGCTCATCTAAAAAGACCATCGAACAAGAAAACCTAAATTTTGTAGGCAGTGATTTTCAAGTCGGCGGCAGCATGGTCATGAACGCTGAAAATGATATCACCATGGTTGGCGCAAATATTGACGTAGGGAAAAGTGCCGCGATTAAGGCGGGTAATGACATCACCTTAACGGCAGGTATCAGCACCGATAAATACAGCAAAGATAAATCGGGTAGCGGCGTAGCCACAACCAGCTCACAGCAAAAAGGACATATAAAAGAAACCGCCACAGGCACAATGATCAAGACTGGAGAGAGCCTACAAATAGACAGTGATGGCGGCAACGTCACGATTCTTGCCTCTGAATTAGACGCTCAACAGAGCCTTGTCCTGGGCGACATGAAAGTTAAAGTCGATGAAGACGGCAACAAAATGGTCGATGAAAATGGCCAATACATCGCCGAAGATGGCAGCAGCATTAACAACCTCACCATTGGCACCGTAGAGCTTAAAGACGAAAGCTGGAATGTAAAATCATCTGGCTTAAAAGGCCCACTGAAAGACCTAGCCGCCGTCGCTGCGTTTGCTATTAGCGCGAGCCCATTAGGGCAAATGGCCATGGCCGCAGGTCTTGATACCGAAATAGAAGTCGGTAAAACCTCAGAAAGCCGAGTAGAAAGCACCACTCACGCCACCTCAACAATCACCGCAGGTGAAACCTTAGCGATTAAAACCGATGGTGACTTCCGTTTAGAAGGCAGCGAAGCTAATGCTAAAAGCGCGTCTATCGAAACTCGCAGCACCACGATCACGGCGGTAGAAAATACCACCACCATAACCGAAAGCGAAAGTACCCACACCGTTGGCGCAACCAAAGCTACGCTGAAAAAAGATGAAGTCACTGTGGCAGGCTCAACCGAAACCAAGCACAGCGAAACTACCACCACCACCGATACTGAGTTGGTAAAAGCAGGCCTCAACATCAGTGGCGATCTTGGGATGACCTCAGTAGAAAACATCGACATCCTCGCCTCTGATGTCAACGTAGAAGGCAGCGCCGCAGTAAAAGCCAAAACCATTACCGTGGCAGGCTTAGCCGAAACAACAACAACCGAACACAAAGAAAAAACAGAAACCACCACCACCTCGGTTGGGGTTAAAAACGCCTACGTTGATACCGCCTTTGCAATACAAGCCGTAGTCGATGCGGGTGCTGCAGTAGATGCTGCAAAATCTGCCCTCGACCAAGCAAAGCGTGATGTTAAAAACGGCACACTGCAAGCCAACGCCATTGGTGATTACGAAGCCAACTTAGTCGCCGCGACAACACAGCTAGGCCAAGCGACGCTTTCAGCAGCCGCATCGGCCGCTACTGCCGCGGGCACCACAGGCACAGGCGGTTTCTACGCCAGCGGTAGTGCCGAAAAAACCATCGTTGAGAAAACCAGTACCGATACCGAAGAACGCTACATTGGCTCTAACTTTAATGTCGGTGGCGACGCCAGTTTTGATGCAAGCGACAACATAGACATTATCGGTTCCAGTATGGATATCGCAGGTGGCTTAGCCCTTAACGCCAAAGATATCACCATAAAAGCAGGCACCGAAGAAACAACCAGTACCAGCAGCGAGACTACCCGCACCGCAGGGGCAAGCTACAGCACCAATGGCGGCGCAAGTGCAAACGCCAGCGGCAGCAATACCGACGCCGACAGCTACAGCAAAACCCACATCAATAGCACCATAAACGCAGGCAGCTTAACCAGCACCAGTGACAACCTCACGCTATCAGGGGCCAATGTAGAAATCGCAGGCAACATCGATATAGACACAGGCAACCTCACCATTGAAAGCCTGCAAGACGAATCATCTTCTAGCAGTAAAACCGAAGGCTATAGCGCTAGCGCCAATATTGGCGGGGATAAAAGCATTAGTCCTGGAAACTTTGGGGCTAACGAAAATTCCAGCAACGCTGACTCAAAATGGGTGAACAACCAAACTACGCTTATCGGCGGAACAAGTGGAGAAGGCGAAGTAAATATTACTGCCGATTCAACCACCCTCACAGGGGCAGTACTGGCCAGTGCTACCAGAAACGAAGATGGCAGCCTTACAGATAACGGCACGTTAAATCTAGCCACTGATGAGCTCATCATCGAAGACCTCAAAGACAAAGATCATAGCGAAAGCAAAGGCTTCGATGTAAGTACAAGTGTTGGTTACAACTCTGATAATCCAGACACTAAAAGTACAGACGAGGGCTACTTAACAGGGTCAACCACCGTAGGCCTAACCAGCGATGGCCATAAGAAAGAGCAAAATACCCTTGCAACGTTAGGTGGTGGCAACATCACCAAAAAAGATGGCAGTGCTCATGAAGAAGGTTTAGTTGAAAGCGCGAATAGTGATCTCAATAACAGCCAAGAAATCACCAAAGATATGAAAACAGGTGGCTTGAATGCGACTGTGACTGTTGACCATAGGTTACTGAGTGAAAATGGACTCAACGATATTGCAGAAGATATTGCAGTAGCAAAGCATCATGCAAAAGAAATTGGGACTGCAGTAACAGAGGCTGTTGACGATGGAGAAAATGTATTCGGCCGAATTCGCCAGCATGCAAAAAATCGTGAAGGTGTTGTTGAAATACACAATGATGATGAAATACAAGAAGCCCTAAATGACGGAACGACCGACGCAGAAGGCAATGAAATTGCCATGCAAGGTCTAGCAGATAAACTTGCCAAAAATAGCGAAGTTGAAGGCGCAGACGTTAACTTATACGACGGCGCACAAACCAACGACGACAGCATCATGCTGGACAAATCCAGTGTAAACAAAGGCGAAGTCGAAGGGGCTTACGATAAAGCCAATAAAGACATCTACGTTAACGTAGATAAAACCGATATGACTGACGGCGCAGAGAAAGTTGGCACCGTCGCTCATGAAGCTGCGCGTAACCGAATGGGGCAAGAAGAAGGGCGTACTCGTGGCGCAGAAACCCGCTTAGCGACCAACGAAGGCGATCTAGCTAAAGACCTTTGGAATGATCTCAACGGTGCGAAAGGCATAAAAACAGGAAAGGCCGCAGGTAATAACCAACAAGAATGGTTAGCCAATAATCGTAATAGCAGCACGGTGAAAGAAGGCACTGACAAAATAGGAAAGGTCGATTCAAAAGACCTACGAGCTCGCCAAGCAAACCGCAACGAAGCCAGCATGCTGGATAAAGCTCGCTCAAAAATCAATAACGACACTACCAAAACAGGAGCAGAAAAAGCAGAGCAATTAACCAATCTAGATGCGTTAGCCTGTGCAGAAATACAATGTGCTGCTGGGGTATCAGCAAATGATCCTCAATACGATGCGGTAATGAAACTGCAAAATGATGGAGAAAAGCTAAAAGCAGAACAAGGCTTAAACATCATTGATACGTTGAGTGATTTGGGTATTGGCACAACCATAGGAGTTGAAGAAACTAAAGTAACCAATAACTTCCTAGCCACAACGGAAACAGAAACGACACAAGAGCCACAGTTTGGTTATTCAGTTAAAGACGGAATTCAAGATCTTGCGTCTTCAGAAGCCGATGGGTTTACTAACCGCGTAAACAGTGCAGCAGTAGGTGTTACAAATGCAGTAGTTACAACTGTAGTTGCACCCATTGTAGATTTAGTTGATGGCCAAGATAACGGCGCTGGCTTTACCGAGTATATGGCAGAAAAAACTGCTGACAATGCTTTGGATGTCGTGAACTATGAATCAAAAGTGGGTGAGAGTGTATTAAACTCTCTATCTTCTGACACGCATAAAGAAGCGCCTAATTATGTAGCAAATACCGCACTTGCTGTCTTAGAGGTTATACCTGGTGCGAAGGTGGCGAAAGACAGTGCAGGTATCGCATTTGATAAAGCAAAAGATGTTTTAGATAGTGCGAAGAATAAAGTTCCTGAGATTGATGTACCGAAAGTTGATGTTTCAAATGTTAAACCGGAAGGAAACTTTTCAAATGTTAACGATCCTGAAAATACATTTAGAGGGCCTAACTCGCCAGAAATTCTTAGGGCTGATGTCGAACACCCTCAGCAAACAGGAAGCCGAGTAACTGATCCGAATAAGGTCATTGCTGATGGAGAAATTACTGCTGCAGACTTGCGTAAAACTCCTAAATATAAACGTAATAGAAAGGAAGTTGTAGGTGATGATAAAGTATGTGAATATTGCCAAAAGAAACCAGCAACTCAATCTGATCATATTGAGCCTGTTGATCAGATTGCAAAAGAAGGCAGAAAAACAAATGCTACGTTAGAAGAATTAGATCAGATAGCCAATAAACCTGAAAACTTGGCGGGATCTTGTGGAGGAAAGAAAGGGTGTAATCCGACAAAAAGTAACCGAATACTGAGTCTTGAACCAGGGCCTGGAAAGTTTGTCCCAGAAAACCCAACAGATAGAATCATAAATAAAATAAATGAATATGACGGAAAAAGGTTGTAATTACTTGATATGGATAATTTTAGAAATGAGCTGATAAAATTTATTTTTAGTAAATTCTCTACTGTAAATGATGTTTTTTTTGAGGAATACTCCTTCCAGCGAGGAGATGGGACTTTTTATGAGACTGCTTACTCCACTATGGAAGATCTGAATATAGTAGCATCAATACCAAATGATTCTAAAAATAGTTTCATATGCATATCTAAATCAGCGCCATCTGAAGTATGTAAAATTCTATCAAGCATACAGCATTATAATGAAGATGTGAGCAAGTTGGGTTATGGGCACACAGTGCCACTGAGTACCAGCTCATACGCAGTTGATAGAGGGTGGAGCTCTGCGTTAATGTTAACACCTGATGTATTAATAGATAACTTTGAGAGTAGCTTGGAAAATAAATTTAAAAATAATAATATATATCTGGTTGTGTTTTTAACAGAACTTGAGCATGCAATGAAAGTCAATAAAGGATTAGATTCAGTATTAGATTATTTTGAAGATATTGAGAAAGATATTACGGTGTAGATAGTTAGTTGTCCCGTCCGAAGTGACCGCACAATAAGTTTGTTGATTTACTGTCCCGTCCGCAGTGACCGCACAATAAGCCTGTTGGTTTTCGGGTGATATTTTTGAGATTTATTGTCCCGTCCGAAGTGACCGCACGATAAGCTTGTTGATTTTCGAGTGATATTTTTTAGTTTTCTAAAAATATCACTCAAAATCATTCATTTCTGTCCCGTCCGCAGTGACCGTACAATAAGCTTGTTGATTTTCGGGTGATATTTTTGAAATTTATTAAAATATCACTCGACCTTCCCTAAAAATCATTCAATTCTGAATGATCTCTGTGAAATAAAAACACTTACCTGTCTGAAATATGATCAGTTTGGAGTGTCAGTGTCCCGTCCGCAGTGTCCCGTCCGCAGTGACCGCACAATAAGCTTGTTGATTTTTGGGTGATATTTTCAAAATTGAATGAAAATATCCCCTGATTTCCCTCAACATCATTCAATTCTGGATGATTTCTATAAAATAAAAATACTCCGCTGACTAAAATATAACCAATTTTGAGCATTAGCTTGTGCCGTTACTAACATGGACACCCATCCTAACTGGCAGATAAAAAATCATGATCTAAAGTTAAATTAAGTCTTTAATCTAACTTGGGGATTGATATGCCTAAACCTCGTAAATCGTTAATTGCTGTTGAAAGTACGCCTTATTATCACTGTGTTGCTCGCTGTGTTCGCAGGGCGTTTTTGAAAATAAATAGGACACCCACGATAGTGGCAAAAAAAATAAATAGAACACCCACGATAAAAATAAATAGGACACCCACGATAGTGGCAAAGTAAAAATAGTGATCTAACATTAAATTAAGTCTTTAATTTATCCTGGTGGTTATTATGCCTAAGCCTCGTAAATCATTAATTGCTGTTGAAAGTACGCCTTACTATCACTGTGTTGCTCGCTGTGTGCGTAGGGCGTTTTTGTGTGGCGTCGATTCAGTGACTGGGCATAATTACGAACATCGCCGTGCTTGGCTTGAAGATAGATTATTAGAACTACCGAAAGTCTTTGCAATAGACATTGCGGCCTATGCGATCATGAGCAACCACTACCATGTGATTCTACATATCAATACTGCTCGTGCTAAAAGCTGGTCTGACTATGAAGTAGTAGAGCGTTGGCATCAGTTGTTTAATGGCACAGTTCTCTCGCAGAAGTACCTAAAAAATGAAGGTCAGCTCTCCAAAGTAGAGGGATTAATATTTCAAGAAACTATTGATAAGTGGCGTTTAAGGTTGCAAGACATTAGCTGGTTTATGCGTATTTTAAATGAAGCCATTGCTCGTGAAGCCAACATTGAAGATGATTGTACAGGTAGATTCTGGGAAGGGCGCTTCAAGTCACAAGCGTTACTGGATGAAGCTGCATTAATGGCGTGCATGGCTTACGTAGATTTAAATCCAGTTCGTGCAGGAATGGCTAAAACGCCAGAAGGGTCTGATCATACTTCGGTTAAAAAACGTTGCGAGAAAGCTCAGAAGAGCAAAGCTCCGAACCAAATTAGTCAGCAAGAAAAAACACTTTACCCCTTTGTCGGTAATCCTAAAAAAGATCAACCCGAAGGCATTCAGATGAGGTTGAGTGAGTACCTCGAATTAATTGATAGCACAGGGCGGGTCCTTAGAAATGATAAGCGGGGTGCTATCAGTGCGGGTACTGAAAATATTTTAAACAGACTCGACGTTGATGAAGATCAGTGGCTAGAAATGACATCAAACTTCGAAGGCTGCTTTAGTTCATTTGTAGGTGGTGAACGTAGTTTACGCATGGCCTGTGAGAATCTTCATTACCAGCGCCCTCCAGGTCTAGCGAAGTGTAAGTTAATGTTTCGTTAATACTTATTAAGCTTTAATCCAGAACTAAAATCAGAAGCCTTCTGAGAACTTAGTGCGTTTCCAAATTGGTATTCGTGCTTAGAACTTATCAATATCTGATAAATTTGAATATTATCCTCAAGGTTTAAACTTCTAGAAGCTGTTTTTACACTTCTATAAAAATTGCTTAAGATGGGTGTCCATGTTGTCGCCTCAAGTACTCAACAGGTTGGAGGTCGTAAAGTTTATGAACTTGATCATAATCACGAAATTCAAAATGGCGGTAGTGTGTACGATTTTAATAATATTGTGATTCGTACACCCTTGAATCATATTAAAGGAAAGTAACTTGAAAGACACTGTGAAAGAACAATTTAGGGTGCTTCTAGTAGAGCTAATCGATGTTCAAAATGATGAGCGAGAAGCAGAGATACTTGAAGTTTTAGATGAAATTTCACCAGACCCAGAATATTTAGATTATGTATTTCAATCAACTGAATTTTATCAAGGGGATGATTTGGATATAGATGGGATAATTAAAAAGGTGTTTAGTTACAGGCCTATTTCTTTATAACTTCTTTACCCCGAATCAATTAAATGATATCCGAAGTGGTAGTAGAAAGATCGAAGGTTTCACTTGGCACCATAATGCAGATACTGGAAATATGCAGTTGATTCCAGAAGATGTACACGATGCAGTTAAACATGTGGGTGAACAAGCACTTAAAGAGGGGCGTTAATTGTTTAAAAACTTTGAAATATATAGAGACTATGGTGTGGTAGACCATAGTAAAATCTCTGAATTTGAAATTTACAACGGTGTAAAATTACCATCACTTTATAAAGAATTACTTTCAAAGCATGATGCTGTTTGGTTTCATAATAGAGATTTTAACTTGATCTTTAAAGGTGAAGTTATTACAAGAGACGTAACCTTTTTTGGCTTTGGTGATAACCTTAGAAAGTCAAATCAGATACATAAAATGCAGCAGGAAGAATACAGTCATGAAGGGATTATTGTATTTGGACAGTCATGCGAAGGGGATTATATTTGTTTTGATTACAGAGCTAATCCGAATAGTAATAATCCCCCAGTAGTCTTAATGCTTCATGATTACCCCGATGATGATGGCAAGTTATTTATCTGTACGGTTAGTGATTCCTTTGAAAGTTTTTTGAGTGTTTTACGGTCTTATGATGAATAATAAATTTGGATCAGATCGTTACTAACATGGACACCCATCCTAACCGTTACTAACATGGACACCCATCCTAACACCAAAGCGATGATCTAAAGTTAAATTAAGTCTTTAATTTAACTTGGTGGTCGCTATGCCTAAACCTCGTAAATCATTAATTGCTGTTGAAAGTACGCCTTACTATCACTGTGTTGCTCGCTGTGTGCGTAGGGCGTTTTTGTGTGGCGTCGATTCAGTGACTGGGCATAATTACGAACATCGCCGTGCTTGGCTTGAAGATAGATTATTAGAACTACCGAAAGTCTTTGCAATAGACATTGCGGCCTATGCGATCATGAGCAACCACTACCATGTGATTCTACATATCAATACTGCTCGTGCTAAAAGCTGGTCTGACTATGAAGTAGTAGAGCGTTGGCATCAGTTGTTTAATGGCACAGTTCTCTCGCAGAAGTACCTAAAAAATGAAGGTCAGCTCTCCAAAGTAGAGGGATTAATATTTCAAGAAACTATTGATAAGTGGCGTTTAAGGTTGCAAGACATTAGCTGGTTTATGCGTATTTTAAATGAAGCCATTGCTCGTGAAGCCAACATTGAAGATGATTGTACAGGTAGATTCTGGGAAGGGCGCTTCAAGTCACAAGCGTTACTGGATGAAGCTGCATTAATGGCGTGCATGGCTTACGTAGATTTAAATCCAGTTCGTGCAGGAATGGCTAAAACGCCAGAAGGGTCTGATCATACTTCGGTTAAAAAACGTTGCGAGAAAGCTCAGAAGAGCAAAGCTCCGAACCAAATTAGTCAGCAAGAAAAAACACTTTACCCCTTTGTCGGTAATCCTAAAAAAGATCAACCCGAAGGCATTCAGATGAGGTTGAGTGAGTACCTCGAATTAATTGATAGCACAGGGCGGGTCCTTAGAAATGATAAGCGGGGTGCTATCAGTGCGGGTACTGAAAATATTTTAAACAGACTCGACGTTGATGAAGATCAGTGGCTAGAAATGACATCAAACTTCGAAGGTTGCTTTAGTTCATTTGTAGGCGATGAAAGTAGTTTACGCATGGCATGTGAGAATCTTCATTACCAGCGTCCGCCAAGTCTAGCGACTTGTAAGCTGATGTTTCATTAGCTCCTAATAAAAACTATAAATTAACTATCAGATGCCTTTAGAGAAATAGCTATGCGTGAAAAGTATACTATCGTGCTAGAGACTAGCTTATAAGGATAATTAAAATAAAAAATGATAACATTGTGATATTAGGCTAGTTTTATTTTTTATAATAAAATTATCTTAAAGTGGGTGTCTGATTGGGAATTATCTGATTGGGAATTCTTGAACGTAAGAAAAATGCGTCGATGTTAGACGTTAAGGACCGGATACCAATGTTGCGAATATGGATCATATCTACCGTAGCTTATGCTTTTGTAGTATTAGGAATGTTGAAGTTTTTAGAGTTGAATTTAATATTAGTTCAAATTGTACCTCTGGTGTTTTTGTCAGTATTTTATTATTTAAAGAATATAATTATTCCCACAGAGAACAATATTTTGATCTTGGTACGATTATCTTATGCAGCGGGACTAGCGGTATTATCGTGGGTTAGTTGTGCCGTAGTGGGTTTGATTGGGTTTATGATTATATTCAGTGGTGGGTTAGCTTTGCCGTAGTGAGTTTGATGTAATAAATAAGACACCCACTCCAGTTGTCATTTACTCTCGACCATAAAAGTAAGCCTACTTTTACTGACTGGATGAAGCATCGCGTTGATAGTCCGTACGGGAAACACAAACAAATAGGACACCCATCCTAGTTGTTCGAATTTAGAGGACTAAAATGAGCCTTCCAAAATTAAGCGCTTATGTATTAATGTTATTTTTAGTAACAATTAGGATAACAATGAGGACACCCATCCTAGTTGAAAACCAAAACTCATGATCTACAGTTAAATTAAGTCTTTTAATTAAGCTCGGTGATCATGATGCCTAAACCTCGTAAAACCCTCATCGCCGTCGAATCCACGCCTTACTACCACTGTGTTGCACGTTGTGTGCGTAGAGCCTTTCTATGTGGTATTGATACGCTTACAGGCCAGAATTACGAGCATCGTCGTGCTTGGCTAGAAGACCGCTTGTTGGAATTGCCAAAGGTCTTTGCTATCGACATTGCCGCTTATGCCATCATGAGCAACCACTACCACGTGATCCTTCATATCAATACCGACCGAGCCAAGAGCTGGACTGACTATGAGGTTGTGGAGCGCTGGCATCAGCTTTTCAATGGCACAGTACTTTCGCAAAAGTATCTTAAAAATGAAGGTGATTTGTCGAAGGTTGAGATGCTGGTATTTCAGGAAACCATTAATGAATGGCGTTCGCGTCTTCTAGATATTAGTTGGTTGATGCGTATTCTTAATGAAGCCGTGGCGCGCGAAGCTAATGCTGAAGATGATTGTACAGGTCGCTTCTGGGAAGGTCGTTTCAAATCTCAAGCGTTGCTAGATGAAGCTGCATTAATGGCATGTATGGCTTATGTGGATTTAAATCCAGTTCGAGCAGGAATGGCTAAAACGCCAGAAGGATCTGATCATACTTCGGTTAAAAAACGTTGTGAGAAAGCTCAGAAGAGCAAAGCCCCGAACCAAATTAATCAGCAAGAAAAGTCGCTTTACCCCTTTGTTGGTAATCCAAAGCAGGGCCAGCCTGAAGGCATTCAAATGAAACTGAGTGATTATCTTGAATTAATTGATAGCACAGGGCGAGTTCTTAAAAATGATAAGCGTGGTGCTATAAGTGCGGGTACGGAAAACATTTTAAACAGACTCGACATTGATGAAGATCAGTGGCTAGAAATGACGGCTAATTTTGAGGGCTGTTTCAGTTCGTTTGTGGGGGGCGAGAGCAGCTTGCGGATGGCTTGTGAAAACCTTCATTATCAACGCCCGCCTGGGCTGGCTACTTGTAAGTTGATGTTTCACTAAATTTAAACTAATAGCAATGTTCTAATTATCAGAGTCTATTTGAGAGAGGCGGTGTGCCTGCCATCCATGATGAATATATAAAATAGCCTTCCTTGCTGATTAGTTCGTAATTTATCCCACTTTTTTCATAAATATGATTATTAACGGGCAGTTTTTACAGTGGATTGTAAATAACTTAAGATGGATGTCCTTGTTGTTGTTCACACATAAAACTGCAAGGAAGAATGGGCAGCCAGTTTCTGTTATTGATGCGATGACACCGGATGGTCGAACATTCAGGTTTGATTCTAGTAGTAATAATTTATCTGGATTCAGGGAGCCAAGAAATGACAAATAAACTAGATTATGGTCTTCTTCATTGTGATGAGAGAAACGTATTTTATGCGGAGTTAATGTTTAATAATGAACAGTGGGGGGAGGTCATATTGGATCAATGCACTGGAGATCCTATGGTCACAGTCTGGGAGTGCAATTTCACAGTTTCTTCTAATGAACTATTAGCATTGATCTCTAATGCCTCTAATCATTTGAGAGACTTTGAAGCATCCAAGAAATATTAAAAAACCAGCCATGGAATATATTGATAGATGAAAACTTCTGCTCTTAAATTATTTATAGGAAAATTATAATGACGATATATCCTGATAAACTTAAACCTACGATCGTCAAGTGGAATGTAAATGGAACACAAAGGTGCTTTGACTGCACTTATAAATTTTCTGAGGCTATCGTTTTTTTTCAATTGGATTTAGTTGTAGTGTTTAAAAAAGAGTCTAGTAATCAAGCTAGGTCTGTTGCATGTGTCTATAATATGGAGGGGGAGTATCTATACGAAATTCTTTTCCCTGTTCTGGATAGCATGAATAGACATATTGTAGTTTCATATATGTGGAGCTCAGAGATTAAAAAAGGAATAAAAATAGTTTACGGAACCAATTCTGTAAGTTATAGAGATTTCTCGTGTGATTTTGATTTCAGTAAGCGAGAGTATATTGCGACAAATGAAGCTCGTTAAGTGTCCCGTCCGCAGTGACCGCACAATAAGCTTGTTGATTTTCGGGTGATATTTTCAAGATTGAATGAAAATATCTCCTGATTTCCCTCAATATCATTCAATTCTGAATAATTTCTGTGAAATAAAAACACTCCACTGACTGAAATATGACCAATATTGATCGTCAGATCGAATTGGCTCTCTCCAATGTTTGGACGGCTGCTATCATTTTTAGAAAACCTCAATCACCATCATTCACGCTGCTGATATTTCTTTAGCTTACTTGCATGAACCGATGCTGGTGTTTTCCCATCAAGATTCTGATGCAATCTGATCTCGTTATACCACCACTCAAAACTGTGCAGTAAATATGGCAACTCAGTTTCGTGGGTAAATGATGTTGGTAGGTTTTTAATAGTCGATTTCAGAGTACCAAAGAATCGTTCGATCCTACCGTTTTGCCAAGGCGAGTGCTTATCAATGGTTTGTTTTTTGATACCTAAAAACCACAAGCCAAACTTGATCAGTTTTGAATTAAAGCAGATCTCATTATCACTTCTGATAAACGTAGGTTTTGGGTGGTGCTCAAGAATATTCAACAAACCGCGTAAAATCGTAATACTGCTTTTATTCTTCAAGCTTTTTAACGAAAGACACTTACGGCTGTGATGTTCGACAATCCCTAGAATCGGTTGCTCATTAATAAAGGTCAGGTCGATGCCCCAGACTTTATTGAAGGGTATGTTATGAGCAGGCTTTGATTTGATATCACGCCTTACAATTTGAATCTCGTATAAGTGGTTTCTAATCGCAGTAGCGACAAATGTTTTACTGACCGTTTCAGGCGTTAGTCTGTGTTTTTTATAGCGACTCTCTGTAGCAAAGAGTTAAAAGCGTCCGCAATCGTTCGACAACCAGCCTGAGTATGAAATGCCTTGATGCGGATTACTTCATTAATTACCCATTCGGCTTTCTTGCGGTTTTTATAATGCTGTTGATTAGGGTAATGATCTTCCTGACTAACGTCTTTTATCTTAGCCTTAGCGTATCCAGTAGACCTGTCTTTAGCGAAATACGTGAGCCAAATTAATTGAAGAGATAGCTTCAAATTCAATAATTGGCTATTGATGAAATCGTATAGGCTGTGTGTTAATTCTTTTATAATCATTTGGGCTATAAAATTAATATGGCGATATGTATTTTTACTGATATTAACATCAGATGTGTTTCTGAATATTTTAACTTGCAGGATTATGTTGTTTGTTAAGTAAGCGTTCAAAAGAGGACGAGTACGTATTAGTGTTTATCAAGCAATATTGGCTAGAAAGCGGTTGTGTTTATGGATATCGGAAGTCTATAAAGGCTTACGAGCAGCTGGTGAACAGTGTGGCAAGAACCGCGTATATCGCCTAATGCGCACCGAATCTACTTAATCGTGAATTTAATGTCGAAAAACCAAATACGGTTTGGGTAACGAATATTACTTATATTTGTACACAGGAAGGCTGGCTTGTTCTTGCGGTGATCATTGGTCTATTTTTACGACAAGTAATTGGTTGGTCTATGGGAGGCCGTATCAATACAGATTTGGTACTTAATGCGATAACGATGGCATGCTGGAGACGTAAGCCAAAGAACGAAGTTATTGTATTGTGCACTCAGATCAAGGATGTCAGTATACAAGTTATGATTGGCAGAGCATGCTTAAAGCGAATAATTTGGTCGTGAGCATGAGTCGTCGAGGGAACTGTCACGATAATGCGTGTGTTGAAATCTCCTTTGCATTACTAAAAAGAGACAGATTCGGCGATTCAAGGTGGTGCACTTCATGTTTGAACCCGGTAGTGATGTTGGTGCTAACTAACGTCAATAGTGAGTGTTAAGAGTGTTAATAAAAGACCCAGATTAATCTGGGCTTTTTATTGCCTGCTAATTATGGAAGTATGGGTAGGCAATGATCGATATTTGTTCGTGCTTATAAAAATAAGAATAAAAAATAAACGTCAGTAAAGGCATTAGAAAATACTATGCACTTTTTATTAGCAGTCTTTTTAAAATATTTTTGGTTCAGTATTATATTAGTAGCTGTGACCAATGCTTGGTTTGTGCAAAAACGAGCGCGACCTTTAATTGCCAAAAACCCTCTACTGCAATTAGATGCTAATCGTGTCTCTATTACTTTGATTTTGATGATTAGTATACCCTCTGCGATGCTGGGTATTATTCAACTCATGGCGGGTTACGAAAGCCCTTTTTATATTTTTTCAGATGACTTGAGTAATCGCTACTTACTGAGTGCTTGGATCGTAATGGCGGGTTTGAGGGTCTTTATTTTATATTGGTTGTGGTTTACCAAAGGTTTAGAATCTTATATTGCGGTAACGCCTGTTCGCTTGAAAAAACCTAAAATTTTGGCAGAGATCGAAGGGGTGTTGATTATTCGCTGGATGGTAACCGCGGTACTGGTTATTTGGTTTGTCAGTGTGGTTATTAGTTTTCTATAAAAAAGCTCAAGAGAAATTCTTGAGCTTTTTTATGTTTTAAAATATGCATTCAAATGCTTTTAGTGATCTTTACGACCTGCACCAGGGTCCATAATCTTAAGGGGCTTTTCTTCATCGTCGTAAAGCGCTTTACCCACAGGGGTGACTCGTGTAGTTAACTCTTCGTAAAGCGGTTCATTAGCCGTAGCGGCTTCTTTTGCTTCTTTATGTTGGGTGTAGGTTTCGGTAAAACCACAGGCGACACAATCCCGCAGTTCGTCATCGTTTTCATCGCGGTACATGCGGATCTTATCCATCTCTCCACATTTTGGGCATACAACACCGGCTACAAAGCGTTTTTGAATCATCTTTTGGCCCATTATAAAACTCCTGCGGTATGGGTTGAGGTTTGAATACCGCAATGGCGTAATAGTGCATCGGTTGTTGGTGCACGACCACGGAAGCGTGCAAATAATACCGCAGGTTCTTCGCTGCCGCCTTTTTGCAAAATTTCAGTTAAGAAGCTTTGGCCTGTTGTGGTATTAAAAATACCTTCGTCTTCAAACCTAGAAAACGCATCAGCACTTAATACTTCTGCCCATTTGTAGCTGTAATAACCGGCGGCATAACCACCGGCAAAAATGTGGCTAAAACTATTTTGGAAACGGTTGTAATCAACAATTGGCACAACGGCGACTTGGCTGCGTACATCGTCGACAATGCTCTTGATGTAATTCGTTTTTTCGCTATCGCTTAACGCTGGATTGTATTCTTTGTGCATACGGAAATCGAATAATGAGAACTCCAGTTGGCGCACCATCATCATGGCGCTTTGGAAATTTTTCGCGGCTAACATTTTTTCTAGCAAGTCATCGGGTAATGGCTCGCCTGTTTCATAATGACCAGAAATAAACGCTAGAGCTTCTTTTTCCCAGCACCAGTTTTCCATAAACTGGCTTGGCAGTTCTACCGCATCCCAAGCAACGCCGTTAATGCCACTCACCGCTGCTGTTTTAATTTGGGTAAGCATGTGGTGTAAACCATGGCCAAACTCATGGAACAAGGTGGTGAGTTCGTCGTGAGTTAATAACGCAGGTTTGCCATCAACCGCTGGGCTAAAGTTACACACAAGGTACGCAACAGGAAGCTGTAAGCTGCCATCGGCTAGTGTTCTGCGAACTCGACATTCATCCATCCAAGCGCCACCGCGTTTTTTATCGCGGGCGTATAAATCAAAATAGAATTTAGCAATTAATTGACCGTCTTTTTCAATATGGAAAAAACGTACATCGTCATGATAGGTATCAAATTCGCTTTGTTCTTCAATATTAATGCCATACAACTTCTGCACGGTTTCGAACATGCCTTTTAAGACCGTATCGATTGGCAGGTAAGGACGAATTAATTCTTGCGAGATGCTGTATCTGTGCTGACGAAGTTGTTCGGCGCAGTAACTCACATCCCAAGGCTGCAAGGTATCAAAGCCGAAGGTTTCTTTCGCGTAAGTACTTAATTCAGAAAATTCTTGTTTCGCTTGTGGGACCGCTTTGCTGGCTAGGTCTTCTAAGAAGTCGATCACTTGTTGAGGTGCTTCGGCCATTTTGCTGGCGACGGAATATTCAGCGTAGTTGTTGAAATCTAATAACTGCGCAAGTTCATGGCGCAAGGCTAAAATTTCGTTCATCACGGCGGCGTTATCAAACTTGTCATCGCCGCCCGATTCTGAATAACGATCGGATGCGCGGGTCAAATACGCCTTGTACATTTCATGGCGCAATTCGCGATTTTCGCAGTAGGTCAAAATAGGGAAGTACGATGGGAAGTCTAATGTGAATAAATAGCCTTCTTTCTCTTTAAATTGAGCGTCCTTCGCTTCAGCTTGCTGCTTAGCTAAGGCTAACGCGGAATCCGGTAAACCTGCTAGCTCGCCTTTGTCGGTAATCAACTTAGACCAAGCTTGGGTCGCATCCATTACGTTTTCACCAAACTTGCTGGTGAGTTCAGATAGACGTTGTTTAATTTCGCCGTAGCGTGATTTTTTATCACCTTCTAATGCAATACCGGCTAAGCGGAAATCGCGTAGCGCGTGTTCGATGGCGGTTTTCTGTTCGGTGCTTAACGTCGCAAATTCATCGCTATCGGCTAACTTTTTATAGGCTGTGTATAAACTGTCTCTTATACACATCTGACGCTGCCGACGACTCCTTACGT